>Ga0307507_10009632_pt1 | contig 12784 bp, 11 predicted proteins | sample 7_EM_MG_FD_207223 | JGI IMG/M metagenome (GOLD analysis project Ga0307507, IMG submission 207223) | Populus trichocarpa ectomycorrhiza microbial communities from riparian zone in the Pacific Northwest, United States - 7_EM | ecosystem: Host-associated > Plants > Roots > Unclassified | place... | reverse complement strand
GAGTTCCCCGAGCCGCACGCCCGCGGCTACACCGACCAGACGCTGAGCGGCGCGGTCGAGGACTCCACCGACTGGAACCCGAGCTGGGCCTGGTCGGCCGGCGCGATGATCTCGAACATGCACGACCTGCGCAGCTGGGCGAAGACGGTCGCCACCGGCGCACTGCTCAGCCCGGAGACCCAGAAGCAGCGCCTGAAGACACTGCCGACCGGATTCCCCGGCCTCAGCTACGGCCTCGGCATCTTCGAGACCGGCGGCTGGATCGGGCACAACGGCTCCATCCCGGGCTACGAGTCCGTAACCGTCTACCTCCCCGCCCTCAAGGCGACCCTGGTCGTCCTGCTCAACACCGACATCACCACCGGGGGCCAGGAGCCGTCCACACTGGTCGCCCGCGCGGTCACGCGGATCGCCACCCCCGACCACGTCTACGACGGCTCGGTCACCACGCGCTAGGAACGCCCCGCTCTGAACGACACTGAACCCCCGGGCCGACGACGACCCGGGGGGTTTCGCACGAGTGGGTGACCGTGACGGCCGAACAGACCGAACAGCACGTTCCGTTGACGCTACGACGGCGTCCGCCGCGCCCGCAGGCCGCCGTCCTGGTGCTGCACGGCGGCCAGGCGAACAGTGAACGCCCTTCCCGGCCCTGGCAGTTGGCCGCGTTGCGCATGGGCCCGGTCGTGCGGGCGGTGATCGCCGCGCTCCCGCACCAGGACGTCCTGGTCGCCCAGGCCCGCTACCGCCTCCGCGGCTGGAACGGCGACCGCGCCGACCCGGCCCGCGACACCCTGCGCGCGCTGGACGCCCTCGCCGAACTCGCCGGCCCCGTACCGACCGTGCTCCTCGGCCACTCCATGGGCGGCCGGGCCGCCCTGAGCGCCGCCGGTCACCCACAGGTCCACGGCGTGGTGGCTCTCGCGCCCTGGTGGCCACCGGCGGAACCGGTCGAGCAGGCGGCGGGCCGCCACCTCGTCGCCCTGCACGGCGAACGCGACCACGTCACCTCCCCCACGGAGACGGCGGACTGCGTACGCCGGGCACGGGACGAAGGGGCGACGCGGGCCGGCATGGCACTCATCGCCGGGGCCGACCACGCGATGCTGCGCCGCCACCGCCTCTGGCACCACACGGCCTCGGCCCTCGTCGCCCACCTGCTGGACCCGGCCGCCACCCCCGACCCGCTGCCCGAGGAGAGCTACGAGCCCGGGACCTCCCCGGTACTGCTCTGACCGACCTCGCGGCAGCCGGCGCCCTTGGAAAGCTCCGCCGCGAACTGCGCCCCGCTGAGCAGCGCGAGGTTCGACAGCCACAGCCAGACGAGAAAGACCACACTCCCGGAGAGCGACCCGTACAGCCTGCTGTAGGCGCCGAGCGTCGAGGCGTACGTCGAGAAGCCGGCGGAGACGGTCAGCCACAGGGCGGCGGCCAGTACTCCGCCGGGCAGGCTGTGCCCGCGTCGGCGTGCCCCGGTCGGGCCGGTGTGGAAGACGACCACGACCAGGAGCGCGACCAGGCAGAGCAGTACCGGCCAGCGCAGCAGGTTCCACGCCCAGGCCACGGTCGCGTCCACGCCGGCCATCCGCCCGACGGCCTCCGCGAGCGGGCCGGTCAGCAGCAGCGTGAGCGAGCCGACGAGGAGCAGGCCGAGCAGCGCGAGCGCGGTCAGCACGATGCGAGGCGCCTTGCGCCAGGGCGAACGCCGGTCCTGGGTGCCGTGCATGCGGTGCAGGGCGCGGCGGAACACGGCGAGATAGCTGGTCGACGACCACAGCGCGCTGGCCCCGCCGGCCACCAGCAGCGGCCACGCGCTCCGGTCGGTGCGCAGCACATGGGTCAGGAGGGTGTGCAGTTCGGCACCGGAGTTCGCCGGGGCGTACGCGGTGACATGGGTGACGAACTCATCCGCCGTGTTCGGGCTGATCATGCCGAACGCGATGACGGTGGCCAGCATCGCCGGAAGCACCGCGAGGATCGCGTAGTAGGTGAGCGCCGCCGCGTAGTCCGAGATGTCGTCGTTCCACAGCGACACCGGCGTGCGCCGCAGCGCGGGCCACCAGGAGGCGGGCGGCCGGAACCCGGCGATCATCCCCACCAACGGTGCGCCCATGCCCGTCCCCCTCTCAGCCGCTCCACTCCTGTCCGTGCCCCGGGCGAACGGCGCTACTCCACACGGGCGTCGCGGGTTCGTCCTCGTCGGGCACGTCGTCGTCGGCGCTCGCCCGGCTGTGCCCGCCGACGAAGAAGCTGAACACGGCCGTGATGGTGGAGGAGACGGCGATCCGCAGGGCCCATGCGGCGAGGGAGCCGTTGTCGATGGGGGAGGTGAAGTCGGGCCCGTCGAGCAGGGCGCTGCTCAGCGGCAGGGAGCCCGCGGCGCTCAACAGACAGACCCACAGCGGGGGTTCGTTGGAGACGATGAGGACCGAGGCCGCGACGACCACGATCACACTGAGTACGACGGTGAGCGAGGTGATGTCCATGGTCGTAAGCATTCCGGCGGCCGGACGACGAGTCGTCGGCGCAGCGGAGGACCGGGGCCTCTACCGCAGGGTAGAGACGCCCCCGCCGGGAAGCGCTCCGTCTCACGGTCACCGGCGTACGCTTCGAACCTGCCGGTACGGTACGGGTGTTGCTGCCGTTGCCGGCCGGACCTGGTCGGGCCCCGGCCTCGGCCCAGGAGGTGTCCCCATCGCCATACGCGTGATGGTCGTGGACGACCAGGCGGTGGTCCGTGCCGGTTTCGCCGCCATCGTCGACGCCGAACCCGATATGACCGTGGTCGGCGAGGCGGGGGACGGGGTGAGTGCCGTCGAGCTCGCCACGCGCGAGGCACCCGACCTGGTCCTGATGGACATCCGGATGCCCGGCATGGACGGTCTGACCGCGACCCGTTTCATCACCGCGCCGGAGACCGGGCCCCGGGTCCTGGTGCTCACCACCTTCGACCTCGACGTGTACGTGTACGAGGCGCTGCGGGCCGGTGCCTCGGGCTTCCTGCTCAAGGACGCCCGGCCCGAGGAACTCCTGACCGCGCTGCGCGTCGTCGCCTCCGGCGAGGGGATCCTCGCGCCGGCCGTCACCCGCCGCCTGATCGACACCTTCGCCCGGGGCGCGCCCCCGCCGCCCGCCGTCACCGGCGCCCTCGGCGGGCTCACCCCACGCGAACGGGAAGTGCTGCTCCACGTCGCCTCGGGCCTGGCCAACGCCGAGATCGCGGCCGCGCTCGGCGTGACCACCGGAACCGTCAAGACCCATGTCAACGCCCTGCTCACCAAGTTGGGGCTACGGGACCGGGTGCAGGCGACGATCCTGGCGTACGAGAGCGGACTGATCCGCCCGGGCGGCACGCTCACTGACTGACTTCCTGCCGTGTGCGGAACAAGATCCCGCCGCCGGGCGCCTCGGACTCCTGTGTGACAATCCCCGCCTTGATGTTCGAAGAGAGATTCGAAGAGAGATCGGGCTGCCATGCCTTCCCACAGACGCCGCTTCCTCACTGTCCCGCTGGCGGCTCTCACGGCACTCGCCGTGGCCCAGGTCGTCACCCCGGTGTCGGCCGTCGCCGTGCCCGCGACCGACGTGTCGACCACGCTGCCCGCGCGGACGACCTCGGTGCCCCAGGCGGACGACATATCCGGATCCGGCTCCGCGGTCGTCTGGCGTCAGAAGACCTCCGCCGACACGCTCGCGCACGGCTGGCTCGCCGTCTCCGGAGGCACCCCTCAGGACCTCGGCCCGCTTGCGGACACCGGTGAGACGGTGAACGTCGACACGGTGTCCGTCCAGGACGGTGTGGTGGCCGTCGCCACCTCCACCAACCCGAACGGCGACCTCGCCGACCATGTCACCCTGCGCCGGCTCGACTCCGGCGACGAGGACGTCCTCCCGGTCGCCTACGACAGTTCGGGAGCCGCGGGGGACGAGCGCTACCGTGGGCAGGCCGGCGACGGCATCCTCGTCCAGCAGAGCTACGACGACGCTTCAGCCTCCCGGGTGCGCCTGGTGCTGCGCACCCCCGGCGGTGCGGACCGGACGCTGCTGTCCGACGACGAGCTGTACGGAGTCCTCGCCTCGGACGCGGACGGCGCCCTGGTCCTGCGGCGGACCGCACCCGGCTGGGACCGCGAGATCGTGTACGTCGACTTCGCCACCGGCAGCACGGTCACCGTGGCCGAGCCCGCGACCGACGAGATGCCGCAGGGCCTGGAGTTCACCCCCGGCCATGTCGGGGTCATCGACGGGTCGACGCTGACCGAGTGGCAGCGGTCGGCACCCGGGGACGGCCCGTCCACGGTCACCCTGCCCGTCGGCGGGGCGCACTGGATCAGCGACGACACCCTCGCCTGGTACCAGTACAGCTCGACGGACGGGGCGTCCGAGCTGTACGCGATGGCCAGGGACGGATCCACGCCGGCGAAGGACCTCGGCGGGACCTTCACCGACCTCTCGGTCGGCGACGACGGCAAGATGCGGGTGACGCTCTACCGGCCCGACGTGGACGCCGCGATCCAGACGCTCGCCGACGGCCGGGTCTCCACCGCCGCGGGCGACGCCACCACGATCCCGGCCGGCCCCGCCAGGCTCGACGCCCTGGCGCTGTCCGACGGCACGCTCTACACGGCCGACGACTCCTCCCGGCGGCAGGGCGTCCTGCTCCGCTCGTCTCTGTCGGCCGGCCCGTCCGGGGCCTCGGCGAGCACGCCGTCCCGGGAACTGGCCTACTCCGGCGGCCTGGTGCACCGGACTCTGGCCGCTGCCGGGGGACGCGTCCTGGTCGAGCAGGGGGGCGCCGGCGAGATCGGCCACTTCCAGGTGTACGAGGACGGCACGCTGGTCGGCACACCGCTGAACTACTCGGACGTCTCGGTGGTGACCGTCGCGGACTTCGACGGTGAGCACGCGCTGGTGTCGGACAAGACCACCGCGGCCGACGGCACTCTCCTCCTCTACACCTTCGCGGACGGGGACATGCGGCGCGTGCCCTCCGGCTCCGCCCTGAACGGCGGCGCCGTGTACTCCTCGGAGCGCAACGGCACCACGACCACCTGGTCGATCCGCCGGACCGACCTGACGACCGGCACCGCCACCACCGTCGCCACCGTGAACTGCCTTCCCGGCACCCTCCAGGCGCGCGGCTCCCGGATCCTGCTGACCACCTGCGGGGCCACCTCCACCAGCGGCATGCTGCTCACGGCGGGCAGCTCTGTCAGCACCACCGTGGACTCCTCCGTACGCACGCCGATCCTCGGCACGGACGTGCTCTACACCTTCACCAAGTCCGCGGACACGGGCGCCGTCATGCTCAACGCCCGGTCGCTGAGCGGGACTTCGAACACGGCACAGCCCCTGTTCGCCCTCCCGGCGAAGGCCGACTCGGCCGCCGCCGAACGGTGGGCGGTCGACCGCGACGCGCCCTGGGCGGCCTGGATGGACGACGCCGGCGTCACTCATGTGACCTGGGCGGGCGTTCCCACCACCGCATCGGCCACCGTCCCGGCCGGCTTCAGCCCCAACGGTGACGGCGCGACCGACAGCTGGGCCCCCACCTGGACCTACAACCGGCCGGTGAGCTGGACGCTCACCCTCAAGTCCGGTACCACACAGGTGCGTTCACTGACCGGTACCGCCTCCGGCGGCAAGGTCGCACCGGTGTGGAACGGGACGACGCAGACGGGCACGACGGCCGCCGAGGGCGCCTACACCTGGACGCTGACCGTGCGCGACACGGTCACCGGCCGGGCGGCGGCCGACGTCACCGGCAAGCTGGCCCTGCGCCGTACGGCCCCCGTTGCCACGGTCACCGCGCCTGCCGTTGCGAGCAGCGCGGCGACCACCGCGTCCGTGCCGGTCACCTGGTCGGCGAAGACCGTGGGCGTGAAGTCGTACGACATCGGCTGGCGGGTCGCCACCCGCGACAGCGCGGGTGTCTGGAAGCTCGGACCGCTGCAGACCTGGCGCACCGGCACCACGGCCGGCTCCGCGGTCTTCGGCAAGGCGGGCAGCCCCGTGAAGCCGGTGCCCGGACTGACCTACCGCTTCTACGTCCGCGCACACGACGACGCCGGCCAGACCGGCGCCTGGAGCACGGCGGCCACCACCGGTATCCCGGTCGACGACCGTGCGACGGCACTGCGCTACACGGGCAGTTGGAAGTCGGTGACGGCCTCCGCGGCCTGGTCGGGCACCGAACGGACCTCCAGCGCCAAGGGTGCGTACGTGTCCTTCTCGGCGGACGGCACCCAGCTGCGCGTGGTGGCCACCCGGAAGTCGAACGGCGGGCGGTTCGCGGTCGTCGTGGACGGAAGGACGGTCGGCACGGTGAACACCTACGCCGCGAAGACCGGCTACCGGCAGGTGGTGTTCACCCGCACGCTCGGCAGCACCATCACGACCCACAAGGTGCAGTTGCGGATCCTCGCCGGCAGCACGTCCGGCAGGTCCACCGTCACCCTGGACGCCGTGATGGTCACCCGCTGAGCCGACCGTCCTCGCTCAGTCCTCGTCGACAGGCAAGTTGAAGTCCGCTTCCTCGGGCAGGATCACCATGTCTATGTCCTCGCGCCCGAGGAGCGGGCCCAGCGCCATGCCACGCTCCGGCGGCCAGAACTCGGGCCTCTTGCCGGGGACGGGGTCGTCCCCGCCCGCCAGCCACAGCCCCTCGCCGCCGCCGGGAGTGAAGAAGGACACCATGTGTGCCTGCTCGTCGGTGAGGTTCCGGAACCGGTGCCGGGTGCCCCTCGGCACGAAGACGAAGTCACCGGTGTTCGCCACGAAGGTCTGGTCGCCGTTCAGGAATTCCAGCGAGCCCGCGATGAGGTAGAAGGACTCGTCGGCGCTGCGGTGCACGTGCGCGACCGGTCCGCCGCCCGGGGGCACCCAGCAGACGGTGAAGCCCAGCGCGCCGTCGGTGGAGTCGGCTGTCGCCAGGGTCTCGTAGATGTCGCCCGACATCCACTTGACCACTCCCTTCTCGGTGGGGACGTGCAGGACGCGCGGCTGGTAGTAGTCCGGCGGTGCAGAACTCATGTCGTTTCCTTGGCAGTTCGGAAGGTCAGGGGGTCGGGGTGAGGTCAGGGAGTCGGGAAGGTCAGTGGACGCCGAACTGCCGTGCCTGTCGGGTGGCGGTTCGGACGTCTCCGGTGAAGGGCTCACCGTGACCGGGCAGCAGCAGTCGCGCCGTCGGTTCCGCCGTCAGTTCGTCGAGGCGGTCGAGGGCGGCGAGCGCGGCCCGGCTGTCATGGGTGAAGCAGCGGCTCACGAGGGTGGGGCCGGTGCGGTCGGTGAAGCCGTCGGCGGTGACCAGGGCGTCGCCGGTGAAGAGCAGCCCGCGGTCGGCGAAGACGTACGCGGCGCTGCCGGGTGTGTGGCCTGGCAGTACGACGGCCTGTGGGGCGCCGGGAACCTCTTTCAGCACCCGGTCGGCGTCGAAGACCCGCGCACCGGGCACCCCGGGAGCGGTGAAGGCTCCGTCGCGGGCCATCCGTAGCGGAACGGCGAGTGCGGAGGGCCTGCGCAGCAGGTAGGGGAGCATCGAACGCTCGGGCTTGGCGTGGCGCATCCCGCTCCGCGGGCCGTCACGCAGGATCACGGCGTCCCGCTCGTGGATCCAGAGGTCGGCGCCGGCTTCCTGGAGGGCGTGGGCCAGTCCGGTGTGGTCGGCGTGGCCATGCGTCAGGAGTACGGCACGGACGTCGCCCAGGGAGCGGTCGAGGCCGGCCAGCAGGGTGCGCAGCTGCGGCAGGTGGGCGGGCGTTCCCGCGTCGACCAGGACGAGACCGTCCGGGTCCTCGATCAGGTAGAAGTTGACGACATGGTCGCCGAGGCGATGGACGCCGGGTGCGACCTGCGTGGGCGCGGGACGGGACATACGAGCCTCCGGCAACCGGGCAGTATTCGATACAACGGACTGTATCCGATACAGTCGACTGTAACAGAATGGGAGAGTGCGCCGATGGCGGACGGGACGCCTCGTCGGTCCTACAACTCGGAGGGCCGCCGCGAGGCCGCGCGCCGCAACCGGGCCGCGGTCCTCACGGCCTGCCGTGAACTGCTCTTCCAGGACGGCTACCACGCCACGACCGTGCGTGCCGTGGCCGAGCGGGCGGGTGTCTCCGCCGAGACGGTGTACAAGTCGTTCGGCGGCAAGCCCGGCCTGGTCAAGGCCCTGTGGGACATCACGCTCGCCGGGGACGACGAACCGGTTCCGATGGGAGACCGCCCCCAGATCCAGGAGATCCTGCGGACCGGGGAACTGAGCACCAAGCTCCGCCTCTACGGCGCGTACGTCCGCGGAATCCATGAACGGGTCACCCCGCTGTTCGCCCTGCTGACCCAGGCGGGCCCGGACGTCGGAGAGGTCCTGGAGACCGCCGAGCGGGAACGGCTGACCGGCGTCACCGCGTTCGTCACGCACCTCGACGAGACCGGCACCCTGGGCCCGGACGCCGATCCGGCCCACCTGGCGGACGCCTTCTGGGCCCTGACCGGCCCGCAGCTGTACACCCAGCTCACGGCGGGACGGGGCTGGTCCGCGGACACGTACGAGGAATGGCTGGCCGAGACGCTCACCGCTGCGCTCGCGCCCCGTCCGCTCCGGAAGCGGTGACCGCAGACCGTTCTGCCTGTCCCGCCCGGCCCTTCCTCCTATCCCTTGCCCGCGGTGGCCAGTTGCCAGATCTGCGCCGTGGTCTCCTCCGCGGACGCGGTCGGCGGCGGGTCGTTCGGCAGCTGGGCGGGCACGGTGGTGTTCTTCTTCTCGCCGGGCCTGTCGGCGAAGAGGGCGACCGTCAGGGCGAGCCGGGAGTCCAGTTCGGTGGACCACACGGTCCGGCGGGTGATCCCGCCGCCCGCCCCGGCCGTGAAGAGGGCCGGCGGGGTGTCCTGGTCCGCGCGGACCGAGGGGACCGGGGAGACCGTCTCCTTGTCCGTCTCGGACAGCTGCAGGTTCACGAAGAACGCCTCCTTCTCGTCCAGCACGCGCCGTGTGTCGGGGTGCGCGGTGTACACCTGCCGCCCGTCCCGGGTGATCTTCGTGACCGTGTACGGGGCCGCGTACACCCCGTTCGCCGCCACGGTCGCGTACGCCGAGGTCAGCTTCAGCGGGGTGGGCGCGGCGGTTTTCTGCAACTCGGCGAGCGGGGCGCCGAGTTGGACCTTGCCGAAGGGATCGAGTGCCGTCCCCGCCTCCACCGCGCCGCCCACCGCGTCGTTGAACGGCTGCCGGGCGTAGTCCGATCCGCCGTACAGCAGCCGCACGGCCCCGTCGCCGGGCTCGATCGCGACGACGGCGGCATGCAGCGTGATGCCCTTGCCGTCCTTGCTGTCCTTCCCGTCCTTGCTGTTCTGGCTGCCCTTGAGGTCCTTCACCGCCTCGGTGGTGGCGTCCTGGAGGGCCAGGTCGAAGGTGGTGTGCACGGTGTAGCCGCCGCGCGCCAACTGGTCCTCGGTGATGCCGAGTTGGTCGGCGGCCTCCTTCGCCGCCACGTCGATCATGTACTGCCGCTGCCCCTCGGTCGTGCCCGGCGGATAGAAGCGGAACGCCGGAAAGGCCGCGTCGGCGCGCTGCTTCGCCGTGATGCTGCCGCTCGCCGCCATCGCTTCGAGCACCCACTCCCAGCGGGCCCTGAGCGTCGCGGTCACCTCGGGATCGGAGCCCGCCTTCTCGTAGTACGAGGGGATGTTGATGATCGACGCCAGCGCGGCGCCCTGGGAGACGGTCAGGTGCCTGGTGTCCACGCCGAAGTAGTTGCGCGAGGCCGCCTGGATGCCGGCCGAACCCCGGCCGAAATAGACGGTGTTGAGATAGCCCGCCAGGATGTCGTCCTTGGAGCGGGTGCGATCGAGCTTGATCGCGATGAGCGCCTCGCGTGCCTTGCGCGACAGCGACTGCTCCGGACTCAGCAGCGCGTTCTTGACGTACTGCTGGGTGATGGTGGAGCCGCCCTGCCGTTCGCCGCCGGTCAGCGAGGCCAGCACCGCGCGGGTGATGGCCTTCGGCGAGACCCCGTCGTCCGTGCGGAAGGAGCGGTTCTCGGCCGCGATCACGGCGTCCTGGACATACCGCGGGACCTGCGACAGCGGCACCTCCTGGCGGTCCACGGGACCGCGGCGGCCCAGATAGGAGCCCTTGTCGTCGACGAAGACCGTGCTCTGCGTGACGGTCTCCGGGTGCGGCTCGGGGATGTCCGTCAACCGGTACGCGACGACCGCGGCCGTGCACAGCGCCACGACCAGTACCAGGAGGGCGCCGGTCAGTCGGCGCAGCAGGCGGCCCCGGTTACGGCGGAGCCGGACGCGGAGCGGGATGCGCAGACCGACGCGGTGCGAGCCGGCCGGGGCTTTCGAACGCCGGGGCCGGTGCCAGGACTTGAGGCGCTTCACTGGGCGGCCCCGCCCCGTGCGACGACCTTGCCGGCCGCGTCGTACACCGTGACGGTCGGACCGCCGTCGGCGGAGCCCGACTTCAGTCGATCCGTCGACAGCGGTGCGCGCGCGTACCAGACGCCCCAGCCCGGACTGCCCGCGAGCGTGAGGACGGTGCCGGTGATCCTGCGGCCGTCGACGCCGACCTCGACGCGAGCCGGGTCGGCGGACAGGCCGCGGTACAGGCCGGACAGGAAGTACGAGCTGCCCAGCGGTTCCAACTGCACGGAGACGCCCGGCTTCCCGCTCCCGGCGCTGACCGCGGCGTTGGCCTCGGAGCCGCTCCCGTAACCGTCCTTGTACTTGTCCCCGTACTCGTCCCCCTTGTACCTGTAGCTGTCGTCGGTCAGGCCGCGGAACTGGCTGGACCCCTTCGGTGTCGACCAGTGCTCGCCGTCGGTGGTCAGCCAGACCTGCACCCCCGGTACGGCGTCCACCCGTTCGCCGGGCGCGACGATCCGTATCGGGCTCCGCGCCACGTCGGTCGCCCCGGCATCCGACCCGTCCGCGCTGCCGGCACCCCCGAACCGGCCCGCGGCGAACAAGACTGCGGGCACGAGCAGCAGCGCGCAGACGGCCGCGACCACGCCGCTACGGCGGTGCCGCAGCGCCCGGCCCCGCCGCTCGACGGCATCGAGCGGAACGTCGAACGCGACGCCCCCGACGGCGGATTCGGCGGTCCCGGCGGTCTCGGCGAAGAGCCCGCGCAGCCGTTCGGCGTCACCCCCGAAGGCCGCCAGCCCCCGCCCGGCACGGCTCCGGACCGCACCGGCCGACCAGCCGAGCAACTGGGCGACCTCCGTCTCGCGCAGACCCTCCCAGTGCAGCAGCACGAGCACGGCCCGCTGCCGCGCGGACAGGGCCCCCAACACACCGTGAGGCAGGGCCCTTTGGCGGCGCGCCCGCCGCAGATACTCCTTGACCAGGGACCGCCGTACATAGAAGTCCACGTCGTCCCGCGGTATCCGGCGCCACCGCGCGCACACCCGCACCAGCGTTCTCCGCACCAGCTCGGCCGTCTCCCGGGGGTCGCCCGGGTCGCCGGCGAGCAGGTGGGCGGTGGTGACCAGCCTGGGCAGGCCGGCGTGCGCATAGGCGGCGAACTCGTCGTGGGGGTGCGGCACTTCGGTGCTCCTCCGGTACTGCTGTGGGGGAAGTGGATCCAGAGGCGCGTGTTTTTCGTCTTTCCTGTGGGGCGTGTGTCGGGGGACGCGGCCTTCGGGACCTGTACGCACCGCGAGGGCGGTCAGGTTGCACGGGAATTCCAAGACTCCGGTGAGGTCATGACCGAGGACGAGTTCGACGCTTTCTACGCGGCCACGTTTCCCCGTCTCACCGGCCAGCTCTCGGCGTTCACCGGGGATCGCGAGGAGGCGCAGGACGTGGTCCAGGAGGCGTTCGTACGAGCCTGGGACCGGCGCCGGGACTTCCTCGCGGACGAGGCGCCCGAGGCGTGGATACGCACCGTCGCCATGCGGCTGGCGGTCAGCCGCTGGCGCCGGGCCAGACGCTGGCTGGAGCTGGTGCGCCGGACCCCACCGCCCGGGACCACGCCGGGACCCGGCCCCGATCACACGGCACTTGTCGCCGCGCTGCGCCAACTGCCCAAAGCGCAACGGATGGTGATCGTCCTGCATCATCTGTGTGATGTGAGCGTCGAGCAGATAGCCTCCGAGACGGGTGCGCCCGTGGGGACGGTCAAGGCCAGGCTGCACCGGGGTCGCGCGGCGCTGGCGAAGCACCTGGTGGTCGACGAGGTGGACGAGACGGACGCGCCGGCCCGGAAGGAGAGCGGCCGTGTCGGATGACCGCACCCACACCGAACTCTCCACCGCCCTGCGCGAGTTGGCGGCACGACACGAGACCTTCCCGGCCCTCACCGGCGCCGAGGTCCGCGGCCGTGCGGTGCGCCGGGCGCGCCGTCGCACGGCAGGCACACTGGTCGCGGCCACGGCGGCCCTCGCCCTGGTGGCCTTCGCCCTGACCCTGGACCTCAAGGACTCCGCGAACCCCGCGGGATCGGGGACCCGGCGCCAGATCCCGGCAGCCACGCTCCCCGCCCCCTCGGCTTCCGCCCCGTCGGCCTCCGCTGTCCCGCGCGCACCCGTCATCGGCCGCGTCGACCTCGGCAAGCGCGTCATGACCGTCGGGAAACGGGCCATGCCGCTTGCGGACGGTTCCCCCAACACCCCGAAGGTCGTAGGGCCGTTGACCGTGTACGGCAGGCAAACCGACGTCAAGATCCTCACCGTCGCCTACCCGACCGACGGATCCCGCTACAACGCGGAGATCTCGTACGCGGTCGAACTGCGCGACGCCGACAACGTGCCGGTCTACGTCGGCGCCGCCCTCCGCT
>Ga0307507_10009631_pt1 | contig 12787 bp, 8 predicted proteins | sample 7_EM_MG_FD_207223 | JGI IMG/M metagenome (GOLD analysis project Ga0307507, IMG submission 207223) | Populus trichocarpa ectomycorrhiza microbial communities from riparian zone in the Pacific Northwest, United States - 7_EM | ecosystem: Host-associated > Plants > Roots > Unclassified | place... | reverse complement strand
GTGGCGGCGGATGCAGCACCGCCGGCTGGCCGAGCGCGTCAAGGCCCTGGTCGCGGCCTGGTGCGATGCGGGTGACGACGACCTGCTCGAGCACGCCGGGCGGCTCGCCGAGGTGCTGCGCGGGCGGCAGGGAGCCAGCGGACTGTTCCGGGGCGGTGACAACGTCGACTCGCCGCCCGACTCCGCCTTCAGCGTCAACGATCTCGCCGACGCCGCGTTTCTGCTGCGGCTCTCGGGGCGGGGCGGGACCGCGGCGGATCGTCTCGCGGCCGCTCTCGACGGCATCCTCGCCGCGGTGACGCCGGCGCTGGTCAACGGGGGCGTGCACACCCCGAACCACCGCTGGGAGATCTCGGCGGCCCTCGCCCGGCTGCACCGGCTCGCGCCGCGGGCGGCCCTCGCGGACCGGGTCGAGCAGTGGCTGGCCGAAGGCGTCGACATCGCGGACGGGCTCTACTCGGAGCGAAGCGCCAACTATGCCGCGTTCGTCTCCAATCCGTCGCTGCTGGTCATCGCCGAGGTGTTCGACCGGCCCGCATTGGTCGACGCCGTCGAGCAGAACCTGACGGCCACCCTCGACCTGCTCCTGCCGGACGGATCGGTGGAGACCGTGCTGTCCCGCCGTCAGGATCAGAGGTCGTCGGTTCCGCTGGCGCCCTACCTCCTTCCGCTGCGCCGGGTGGCCCGGCTGCGCGGGCGCGGCGACCTGGCCTGGGCGGCGGGTGTCGCGCAGGCGCAGGGGATCGTCTCGCCGGGGGACGCCGCCGGCCTGCTCCTGCTCGACCCGGCGATCGGCGGGACGCTTCCGGCCCCGGTCGAGCCGGCGCGCCCCCGGCGGCGGGTCTTCGGCGAGGCCCGGCTGGTGATGGACCATCGGCCGGCGACGACGACCGTGGTCTTCGGCGGCTCGGACTTCCCGCGGCACGGCCGGATCCGCTCGGGCCTGGCGAACTCGCCGACGTTCCTGCGGATGTACGCCGGGCCGGTGGTGCTGGACAGCGTGCGCCTGTCGCGCGTGTTCTTCGGCCGGGGCCCGTTCCGCGGCGACCGACTCACGGTGCCGCACCAGGACGCGGGCGCCGCGACGGTGGTGACGATGGGGGAGACCGTGGCGGCCTCCTACTACCAGCCCTTGGCGCCCGGCGACCGGGATGCGGGCGGGCGCTACCGGCTGGAGGACGACGGGCGGTTCAGCGCGGCGATGGACTTCGGGCGGCGGGGACGCGACGAGGTGGCGCTGACCACCGCGGTCCGGGTCGAGATTACCGACGGTGGGGTCGAGCTGACCGTCGAGGTCGGGGGAGCGGAGGTCGACTGGGCGCTCGAGCTGGCGTTCCGGCCCGGCGGGGAGATGTCCGGGGCGCGGCCGTTGGACGGCGCCGGTTCGTGGCAACTCGACGCGTCGGCCACGGGTGTGCCAGTTCGTTATCAAGTAGGCCGGGATTCACTCTCCGTAACAGTGGTCGAGGCGTCGGACGGCGCCGGTGGCCGGCTCGGGCCGGCCGGGGAGTCGCCCGCCTACTACCCGGGGGAGGATTACGAATTCCTCGGCGGAACGGATGCGGCCAACGGTGAGCTTTTGTATCTCAGCGGCTGTGCCCCCGCACGCCTTCGCGTCGACGTCAAAGTGGATACTCGCGAGTAGCTTCGGTTAGGAACCCGTACCGATTCGAGTGCACTTGGCCTCGCCGTCGCTGGTCCCGAGGGCTGTTGACGGATGGTAGTCGTGGGAGCGTTCCCGGCGGCGGAGCCGATCGGGAATTGTCGATGAATACGTTTCAGGGAAATTGCTGGCTCGTTGACGAGGTAAGCGCTTTCCTCTATCGTCCGTCGCCACGAGCCGACGAAACATCGAGGAGATAGTCATGACCGATACCGGGACGGCCCGGAGGGGACGCTGGCGGTGGCTGTCGGTGGGCGTCATAGCGGCCCTCACGCTGGGTGCCTGTAGCTCGGGTGACTCCGGCGACAGCTCCAGCGTCAAGAAAATCACCTTCTGGTACTCCACCTAGGCCAAGACCGGCATCTCGGTGGAGATCGTCAACATCCCGAACGACGGCTACCAGGACAAGCTGAAGCAGGCGGCGCAGGCCAACTCGCTGCCCGACACGGCCAGCGTGCCGTCGCTGGACAACCTCTGGGTCAACCAGTTGCAGGACCTCAGCTCGATCGCGAACGCCCCGGCCAACAACATCAACAAGAACCTGATCACGGCGAAGGACAACAAGGTCCTCGCCATCCCGTCGGACGTGACGGCGGCCGGGCTGTTCATCAACAAGAGCCTGTTCGACAAGGCCAAGGTGAGCTATCCGACCGACCCGAGCCAGACCTGGACCTGGGACCAGTTCCTGGCGGCGACGGACAAGGTCCGCACCGCCACCAAGTCCAAGTACGACCTGGTCTACGACAACTCGCCGGCCCGCATCCGGGCCTGGGTCTACACCCGCGGCGGCAAGGGCTTCCAGCTCTCGGGCGACAAGTTCGCCGCGCCGGACGCGACCACCGTGCAGGCGCTCTCCGACTTCGCGAAGATCAATAATGACGTGATCATGCCGAAGTCGGTCTGGACCTCGGGCGCCGACCCGAACGCGCTGTTCAAGAGCGGCCAGGTCGTCGCGTACTACTCGGGCGTCTGGCAGGTGGCCGACTTCGCCGACAGCATCACGAACTTCGAGTGGGTCAGCGCTCCGACCCCGGCCCAGCCGGTGCACGCCACCGACATCAACCTCGGCGGCAAGGTCGTCGCCTTCAACAACTCGAAGACCGCCGCGGCGGCCAAGCAGTGGGTCGACTTCCTCTACCAGCCGGCCAACTACACCAAGCTGGCCTCGGCCAACGGCTACCTGCCGATCGAGTCCGGGCTCACGCTGACCTACCCGTTCACCAAGAAGGCGGCGCTGGACTCGTTCGCGCTGTACAACAAGGAGATCTCGCTGGCCGACCCGCTTTCCTACTCCGGCCAGGCGAACCAGACCAAGCTTCTGCTGGACGGCAAGGCGACCAGCGAGGATCCGACCAAGGTCGAGATGGCGAAGCTGATCAACGGTCAGCAGGACGTCCAGAAGACCGTCGACAACATCGTCTCGGGTCTCAACGCAGGACTCTGACGGCACCGTGGCGGGTGGGTTCGCCGGCAGCGGCGGGCCCATCCGGTGGATCCAGGAGAGGACGACCATGGTCGACAGCGACCAGCGGCCCCGGCCGTCGCCCGGCGACTCGGCGGACCGGCCGCCCGAACCGATCCGGCGGGGACCCTTCACCCGGGTCCGGAGGCGCAACAGCTACGTCCTGACGCCGCTGCTGCTGATCTCGGCCAACCTCATCCTCTTCGCGCTCTTCTTCATCTGGCCGGCCGCGATCGGGCTGTACTACTCCTTCACCAGCTACACCGGCGTCGGGTCGGCGCCGCCCGTCGGCCTGCAGAACTACCAGAACCTGTTCCACGACGCCGATTTCTACGCGGCCCTGCTGCGTACATTCGTCTACGCCGCCTGCGTCGTTCCGACGACGTTCGTGGCCTCGTTGGGCGTCGCCTACTTGCTGATCAGCCCGTACGCGAAGGGCAAGCCGCTGGCCCGCACGATCTTCTTCGTACCGTGGCTGATCTCGCCGATCATCGCCGGCGTCATCTGGCGGTGGATCTTCGGGGAGAACTTCGGGCTGGTCAACTTCATCATCATCAAGCTCGGCGGCGACGCCGTGCCCTGGCAGTCCAACGCCAACCTCTCACTGATCATCGTGATCATCGCGGCGACCTGGGGAAACACGGCATTCAACATGCTGATCTTCACCGCCGCCCTCAAGAACGTGCCGACCGCCTACTACGAGGCGGCCGAGCTGGACGGCGCCAACGCGTGGCAGAAGTTCCGCCGGATCACCCTGCCGGCCATCGCGCCGACGTCCTTCATCGTGATCCTGCTGACGACGCTCGGCGCGATGAAGGAGTACCCGCTGTTCAGGGCGATCAACGACGGCGGACCGGGCACCGAGAACAACCTGATCGTGCAGTACATCTACAAAACCGGCTTCCGCAACGCCCACATCGGCTACGCGAGCGCGGCATCCTTCGTCCTCATGTTCATTCTCATGATCATTGCTGGGATACAGCTGATGATCAACCGCCGGCGGGAGTCCTGACATGACCGTCGCCACCCGCAAGCCGCCCGAGCTGCGCCGGCCGCGCACCTCCGGCAAGACCGGTGACCTGCCCCGGAAGGTCTTCTCCAGCTCGATCATGTGGCTGCTGGCCGTCGTCTACGGCTTTCCGGCCCTGTGGTTCGTGCTCAGCTCGCTCAAGCCCGCCGGCGACCTGTTCACCTATCCCCTGACCCTGCTCCCGAAGCATTTCACCTTCTCCGGCTACACCCAGGCATGGAGCAGCTTCAACTTCGCCCAGTACTTCCTCAACACGCTCATCGTCGCGACCGCGGCCACCCTGCTCACCATCCTGGCCAGCGCCGCCTCCGGGTACGCCCTGGCCAAGTACAACAGCTGGTGGCTCAAGGGCTTCACGATCTGCATCATCGCCACCACGATGCTGCCGGGCGAGACCCTGCTCACCCCGCTGTTCCTCGTCATCCGTGACCTCGGCCTCTACAACAGCCTGGCCGGCGTGGTCGTCCCGGCGGTCATCACGGCGACCGGCACCTTCATGTTCCGCCAGTTCTTCGTCACGGTTCCGAACGACCTGCTCGAGCAGGCCCGCATCGACGGGTCCAGCGAGCTGGCCATCTTCCTCCGGATCATGCTGCCGCTGGCCCGGCCGATCATGCTGACACTGGCCATCATCTCGTTCCAGTGGCGCTGGAACGACTATCTCTGGCCGCTGGTCATTCTCAACGACCCGCACCAGTTCACCCTGCAGATCGGGGTGGCCAGCATCGTCGGCGCGCAGAACGTCAACTGGTCGGTCCTGCTCGGCGCCTCGGTGTTGTCCATGATTCCCCTGGTGGCCATCTACTTGATCTTTCAGAAGTATGTGATGAACGCCGACATCAACGCCGGGCTGAAGGACTGAGCGCAGCCCCCGGTCAAGGAAGAGTCCCCACCGCCATGAGCTTGAGCCGCCGTACGTTCCTGCGCGCCTCCGCCTCCGCCACCGCCTCCGCTGGGCTGATCGGCGGTCCGGCGATTCTTTCCTGGCTGGCCGACCCGGCCGTGGCCGCCGAGGTCAAGGCCTTCATCGACGACTACTCGACGAACACCACGGCGAACCTCACCGTCGACACCAACGCCGCGGTGCGGATCCTCTCCGGCGTGCAGAAGCTCTGGCAGACCGGTTCCGCCTGGAACAACGGGGTGGTGCTGGCGCCCGAGATCCTGCGGGCGAACGTCCGCTTCTGCGAGAGCCGGACCGCGACCCGTACCGACGCCGAGGCGGCCCGGTCGTTCATCCTCGACCGGCGCGACCAGAGCTACTCCGCCGCCGCAGGCCTCGGGGTGCTGGCCGACGTCTACCGGGCCGGCGCTCAGGCGGTCACCACCATCACCTCGGCCCCGGCCGGCACGCCGTCCACGACGATCAACGACGGAGTGCCGGCCGGGGCGCCGGCCGGCTCGGCGACCGGCGCCGGCTCGCCCACCTCGGCCCTGGGCGCGGTGGTCGCGCTGGTGAACGCGGTGCGCGGCGACTTCACCTCGGGCAACCCGAGCAAGCTGGCCTACCAGTACCCCCGCCCGTGGCGGATGAACGAGAACAGCCAGGTGGTCGACACCGGCGCGGTCGACGCGTACGGCTTCCCGGTCTACCAGTCCGAAGTGGTGGTCGCGCCGCAGTTGCTCCGCCAGCGCAGCACCACGCCGGCCACCGACGGTGGCTTCCCGAGCGGGCACACGAACGCCTTCCACCTGGCCTGCCTCGCGTACGCGTACGCGGTGCCCGAGCGCTTCCAGGAGTTGGTGACCGCCGCCTTCGACCTGTCCGACACCCGGATCACGGCCGGCATGCACTCGCCGGTCGACGTGGTGAGCGGCCGCATCCTGGCCACCGCGCTGGCCGCGGCGACCCTCAACGATCCGAAGAACGCCCAGAAAAAGGCGGCCGGGCGGGACCAAGCCGCGGCCTATCTGCAGGCGCGGACCGGCACTACGGCGGACACGATTTACGCGTACGCGCACAGCGCCGACCGCACCGTCGACCCGTACGCCGACCGCGGTGCCAACCGCCGTCTCGTGCAGCCCAAGCTGACCTACATCCTGCCCCGGCGCGGTCCCGACCAGCCGCTGACCGTCCCCAAGGGCGCCGAGGTTCTGCTCGAGACCCGCCAGCCCTACCTGACCGCCGAACAGCGCCGCGCCGTGCTCCGGACCACCGCGCTGCCGGCCGGCTACGCCCTGATCGACGGGCCCGAGCAATGGGGCCGGCTCGACCTGTTCACGGCGGCCGACGGCTACGGCGCGTTCGAGAGCGACGTCGACGTCACGCTGAACGCGGCCGGCGGCGGCTTCCACGGGGCCGACACCTGGCGCAACGACATCGGCGGGCCGGGCGGCCTCACCCTGCGCGGCACCGGCACGCTCACGCTGACCGGCGCCAACCGGTTCCGCGGCGGCGTGCGGGTGCTTGGCGGCACCCTCGCCGCCGGCTCCGCGGCGGCGCTGGGCGGCGGCGACGTCGAGGTCGACGGCGGCACGCTGCGGCTTTCGCAGGCCACCTGCGTACGCGGCGACTTCCGCCAGCGAAACGCCACGCTGCACCGAGAGGGCGGCGGGCTCGACGTCGGCGGCACGGCCACGATCGGGCGCGGCAGCACCCTGGAGCTGACCGTCGAGGGCCACGGCGACCCGATCCCGGTGCTGCGCGCCCGCCGGGTGACCGGCCGGTTCGACACCGTCACCGTGCTGACCCCCGGCTACCGCGCCGAGCTGATGTACACCCGGACGGCGGTGCTCGTGCGCGTCCGCCGCGCCGCTTGATGACCGTCCGGCCGCGCACTTTGCTGGTCGGCGCGCACGGCTACGGCCGCGGCTACCTCGACCGGATCGCCCGGCTGCACGCGGCCGGGCGGCTCCGGCTCACCGGCGTCGCCGACCCGCGCCCGCTCGACGCCGAGCAGCGCGCCCTGGCCGGTGACGCCGCCGTCGGCCCGGACGCGGCCGGCCTGATCGCCGCCACCGGGCCCGACCTGGTCGTGCTCGCCACCCCCGTGCACACCCACGTCGACCTGGCGGTCGCCGCGCTGCGGGCCGGGGCGCACGTGCTGCTGGAGAAGCCGCCCGCGCCCACCCTCGGCGGCCTCGACCGGCTGCTCACCGCTCAGCGCGACAGCGGCCGAGCCTGTCAGGTCGGCTTCCAGGCGTTCGGGTCGGGTGCCGTCACCGAGCTGGCCCGGCAGATCCGCGACGGCGGGCTCGGCACGCTGTACGGCATCGGCGTGACCGGGCTGTGGTGGCGCGACCACGACTACTGGGACCGGGCCGCCTGGAGCGGCCGGCGGTGGCTCGACGGCCGGCCGGTCAACGACGGGGCGCTGACCAACCCGTTCGCGCACGGGGTCGCGCTCGGGCTGCGGCTCGACGGCTCCGGTGGCGCCGAACCGGTCCGCCAGGTCGAGCTCGACACCTACCGCACCCGAGCCGCCGAAGCACACGACACGGCCGGCGCCCGCATCGTCACGGCTCGCGGCACCACGGTTACCGTGGCGGTGACGCTGTGCGCCAGGCCGCCGGTCGAGCCGGTGGTCACCGTGCGCGGCAGCCTCGGCTCGGCGGTGCTGCACTACACCGAGGACCGGCTGACGATACCGGCCGGCACGACCGTGCACCCGCGCGCCGACCTGCTCGAGAACCTGCTCGACCATCTCGCCGACCCGGGCGTCCCGCTGCTCGTCCCGCTCGCCGAGACCCGGTCGTTCACCCAGGTCGCCGAGGCCGTGCACGACAGCCCGGACCCGGTCGAGGTGGCCCAGGAGCAACTGGCCGGGCTGTCCGGGCTGACCCGCCGGGCCGCCGCGTCCGGGCGCCTCTACCGCGAGCTGGGCGCCGGCTGGGCGCGCGCCGAGCCGTACACCTGGACCCCGGGGAGCACCGCGTGAGGATCACCGACATCGAGGGAACCGACCTGTTCCTCGGGCCCTCCGCCGCGCCGCGGCAGGTCGTGCGGGTCACGCTGACCGCGGGCGAGGCGACGCCGGCCCTTCGCGTACGGGTGGAAGGGCCTTCCGTCCGTACGCCCGAAGCGGCCGTCACCACCCCCTTGGCCGCCGGCGAAAGTCGGGTCGTCGAAGTGGGCGTGCACGTCGCCGCGCCCGCGGCGGAGGGCTCCCGGCACCGGATCACCGCTGTCGCCGACACCGGCGCCGACCGGGTCACCGCGGACGGTGAGCTGCGCGCAGCCGCGACCGGCTGGACCATGTGGATGGTCTCGCACTTCCACTACGACCCGGTCTGGTGGAACACCCAGCGCGGCTTCACCGAGCTGTGGCAGCAGCTGCCCGACGTGCCGGGCGCGGACCGGCTCCGGCCGCCGTTCGTACGCACCGCGTTCGATCTGGTGCGCGCGCACCTGGACGCGGCCCGCCACGACGAGGACTACCGGTTCGTGCTCGCCGAGATCGACTACCTCAAGCCGTACTGGGACGTCTTCGTGGAGGACCGCGCCGACCTGCGGCGGCTGATCCGCGAGGGGCGGGTGGAACTGGTCGGCGGCATGTACAACGAGCCCAACACCAACCTCACGCACCCCGAGTCGACGATCCGCAACACGGTCCTCGGCGTCGGGTATCAGCGGGACGTGCTCGGCGGCGACCCGCGCAGCGCCTGGATGATCGACGTCTTCGGGCACGACCCGGCCTTTCCCGGGCTGATGGCCGACGCCGGGCTCGACTCCAGCGCCTGGGCCCGCGGTCCGTTCCACCAGGTCGGCGCCAAGCGGCACACCGGGGACATCACCCGGATGCAGTTCCCCAGCGAGTTCGAGTGGGTGTCGCCCAGCGGGCGCGGCGTGCTCACCGCCTACATGGCCAACCACTACGTCGCCGGCTGGGACGTCGAGCGCAAACAGACCCTCGACGAGGCCATGGCCGAGGCGTACGCGCAGTACCGCGAGCTGCGCAAGGTGGCCGCCACCCGCAACGTGCTGCTGCCGGTCGGCCACGACCACAACATCCCGTCCCGCTGGTGCACGGAGATCCACCGGGAGTGGCCGAAGCGCTACGAGTGGCCACGGTTCGTCATGGGCGTGCCGCGGGACTTCTTCGCGGCCGTACGCCGGGAGCTGGGCGGCGCGGGCTCCCCGCAGACGCGGGACATGAACCCGGTCTACACCGGCAAGGACGTCTCCTACATCGACACCAAGCAGGCGCAGCGGGCCGTCGAGACCATCGTGCTCGACGCCGAACGCTACGGCACGCTCGCCGCGCTGCTCGGCGCCCGATACCCGGGCGAGGCGCTGGACAAGGCGTGGCGGCTGCTCGCCTACGGCGCCCACCACGACGCGGTCACCGGCACCGAGTCCGACCAGGTCTACCTCGACCTGCTGGCCGGCTGGCGGGAGGCGTACGAGTTGGGGACCGCCGCTCGCCGCGGCGCGCTCGAGACGCTGGGGGAGCGGGCCGACACGACCGGCGACGGGCGGGCGGTGCTGGTGGCCAACCCGCTGTCCTGGCGACGCGACGGCATCGCCCGGGTCCGGCTTTCCTACCCGGCGCCCGGACCGGCCGGGATCGCGCTGCGCGACGACGACGGCGCCGAGCTGCCCGCGGTGTGCGAGGGCGTCACCCGGCACGCCGACGGCACGATCGCCGAGATCGACCTGTCGGTGCCGGCCCGCGAGGTGCCGGCGCTGGGCTACCGGGTGTGGCGAGCGGTCGCCGCCCCGGCCGCGCCCGGCGGGTGGGGCCGGGCCGCGGGGACGGTCATCCGCAACGACGCCTTCGAGGTGGAGGCCGACCCGGGGCTCGGCGGCGCGCTGCGCCGCATCCTCGACCGCCGTACGGGGCGCGAGCTGCTGCGGACCGGCGGGCTCGGCGGGGAGATCACCGTCCAGGAGGAGTACGACGGGCATCCGTACTGGGGAGAGGGCCCGTGGCATCTGCTGCCCAAGGGGCCGGGCCACGGCCTGGCCGGGCGAACCGCCGAGGTCCGCGCCGAGCACAGCCCGGCCGGCAGCCGCCTGGTCACCCTCGCCACCCTCGACGACCTGCGGATCACCCGTGCGGTGACGCTGTGGCGCGGCGGCGAGCGGATCGACTTCCGCACCCACGTGGACGGCTCGATCGGGCGGGATCGGCTGCTCCGCGTACGGTTCGACCTCGATCTGCCGGGCGCTCTCCCGGTGTCCGACGTCGGGTTCGCGGCCATCGGCCGCTCGTTCGGCTTCCCCGAGATCGACACCGCGGAATCCCTGTGGACCCTGGACAATCCCGCGCACACCTGGGCCGGGCTGTCCGCCACCGCGACCATCCGCCTGCACGCGCCGGACGGCGGCACCCACCGGCATGCCTTCGGGGTCGCCGAGGTGATCGCCGACGGCGACTCGCGCGACCTGCTCGTCGCCCTCGCCCGGCAGGGCGTCACCGCGACCCGGAGCGCTCCCGGCGGCCCCCGCTACGGCGCCCTCGACGCCGACTCCAACCTGCCCGACGTGCGCATCGCGGTCGGCACGTCCTTCGCGTCCGCGGTGCTGGACACCGTGGACGAGGGCTACCGCGCGGTGCTGGCCGCCACCGGCCGGGTCTTCGTGCCCGCGGCCCGGCCCCGCGCCGACGTCTGGGTGCCCGACGCCGACCTGCGCGGCCCGCGCGACCTGCCGGTGCTCATCGTCGCCGACCCGGACGCGCTGGCCGCCGACCTCGACGACGCCACCATCGACGTGCGGCAGCCGATGCTGCCCGCCGAGCACCCCGCCCCCGACTATTCGGTGGCGCTGGTCAACCACGGCACGCCGGGCTTCGTGAGCCGGCCCGACGGCACGCTCTACCTGTCGCTGATGCGGGCGTGCACCGGCTGGCCGAGCGGCATCTGGATCGATGGGCCGCGGCGGGGTACGCCCGACGGGGCCGGGTTCGCGTTGCAGCACTGGAGCCACACGTTCCGGTACAGCCTGGTGGCCGGGGCCGGCGACTGGCGGCACGCCGGGTTCGTGCGGGCCGGGCAGGAGCTGAACCACCCGGTCCAGGCCGTACCGGCCGGCTCCGGGCCCGGCCCGCTGCCGCGGCGGGCCAGCCTGGGTTCGGTGTCGCCGGAGAACGTGGTGCTCACCGCGCTCAAACCGCACGGAAACCCGTTGGCGGCCGGGCTTCCGGCCGTGGCGGACCCGGATCGCGTCACTATCCGGCTGTACGAGTCGAGCGGCGCGCCGGCCCGGGCCACGGTGCGGCTGCACGGCGGGCTTACCCAGCCGGTCGCGACCAATGTGCTGGAGGAGGAGCACGACGGGCCGGCGGTGGGCACCGACGGTGGCGACCTCACCGTGGCGATGGCGCCCGCCGAGGTCGTCACCGTGGCGGCCCGCCCGGGTGCTTTCCCCGCCTCGCCCGGCGAGCCCGCCGTCGAAAGGGTGCAGCCGGTCTTCACCCGATACTGGCTGCACAACAAGGGGCCGGCGCCGCTGGGCGCCCTGCCGGTCAGCGTGCACGTCCACCCGGCGGCGGTGGACGCGCCGGGGACGGTCCGGGTCACCGTCGGCTCGGCCACGGTGGCCACCCGCGGGGCGGTCGAGCTGGATGTGCCCGACGGCCTGTCGGCCGACCCGGCCGGGCCGTACGACTACGACCTGGCGGCCGGCGAACATCGCCACTTCGACCTGCGGATCAGCGGTTCCGCCCCCGGGCAGTACTTCGTGGCGGCGCGGATCCGCGACCCGTACGGTCAGATCCTCGAGGACGCGGTGGCCGTGACGGTGCCGCCGGCCCTGCCGGCCACGCTGGCCGCCACACTGGGCCCGGCCGGCGTGGTGGTGGCGCCCGGTGGGACCGCCCGGCTCACCCTGCGGCTGCACAATCCGGCCTCGAGCCCGATGCGCGGCGAGGCGCAGCTGCTCTCCCCGTTCGGCACGTGGGGCGACGTCGACGACGACCTCGCGGCCGGCCCGTGGATCCAGGGTTTCGCGCTGCCCGCCGGCGGCGCCGAGACCCTCGACTTCACCGTCACCGCCCGGCCCGGCGCCCGGCCGGGGCGGCAGTGGTGGGCGCTGGCCCGGGTGGCCGCCTTCGGCCAGGTCGCCTACACGGCCACGGTCCTGCTGAGCATCGGGCCTGCCGTCTAGCGCGCTTCCTTGACGAACGACCGGAGGCCGGCGGACGCCGCCATCCCCGGGGTCGGCCGCACCAGGTCCTCGCGGACCGCCAAGGCGGCTATCTCGGCGCGTGAGGCGGCGCCGGTCTTGCGGAGGATGTGCTCGATGTGGCTGTGCACCGTGCGCGGCGACAGGAACAGCCCCTGCGCGATCGTCTGGTTGGACTGCCCCATCGCCGTCCGGGTCACCACGTCGAGTTCGCGCGGGCTCAGCCCGTACGGGATCGTGGTGGGCCGCGAGTGCACGACGATCGCCGGCGGGTGGCCGCCGGGCACACCCGGTGCCAGTCGCGGCCGACCGGCCACAGGATGCTCAGCCTGCCCCCGGGCCAGTGCGCGAACTCGGCCACCACCCGATCGAAGGAGGCGTCGCCGAGCATCGGCGGCCGGTCGCGGCCGGGCAGGCTCACCAGGCGGTCGCCCACCACCAGGGCGGCGGCCGCACCGGCCGGCATGCTGTCGCTCATCCGGCCGAGGTGGTCGGCGAGGGCCGCGAGCGCGGGCATCATGGCGGCGAGCAGGCGCCGGCGGTCGGTGTCGAAGACGCCGGCCC
>Ga0307507_10009630_pt1 | contig 12787 bp, 7 predicted proteins | sample 7_EM_MG_FD_207223 | JGI IMG/M metagenome (GOLD analysis project Ga0307507, IMG submission 207223) | Populus trichocarpa ectomycorrhiza microbial communities from riparian zone in the Pacific Northwest, United States - 7_EM | ecosystem: Host-associated > Plants > Roots > Unclassified | place... | reverse complement strand
ATCTCAGATTACGATGCGGAAGTTTTCGCCAAGCGGTGCAGTAAACTGCTGCTGTCCGAGGTCATCGATAACGTCTCAATAATAGAAAACTTAACGAAAACCTCCAAGGAGTATCTTCTCCGACTAGAATTATTCCCGGCTTCAGATTACGAAGAGGAATATTCCATCACTAAACGCCATGTTCTTAACGTCCTCAAAAAGGTCTTCCTTGCTCAACTCGAACGCGCGATCAATAAGGTCTTAAACCTCAAGAAAACAAAGAGCAAAGAGCGTATCGGAAAAGAGGACGCAATGCCCAACATCGGCGAGAGTGCTGGCACAATTGAAGTAGCACCAAGAAATGCGCAAGCTGCTGCAGCCGATGCCGAGGACGGGGATGCCGACAGCGACGACGAAGGCGACGACGACGCCACCAACGCCAGACAGCGAAGCCGGAAAGCCGAAGCTGTCAGCTATGACAACCCAGACGACGATGAAGAGGAAATCTCCCGCCGTGCACAAGCGTCTGAAAGCGAGAACGAAGATGAAGACCAGGCAGACAAGGGACTAAGCACCGACGCAAGTACACGGGGCGATGGCAACGAGACCAAGGGAAGTAGGAAAGCTACCGTTTCCCACGACGGGATCTCCGAGAATATCAAGGGATTCGAATTCGACAAGGAGGGTGGCCAACGGTGTGAGGTGAAACTACAGTATCCGGTTGAGGCGCCGAAGGTGCTCATGTTACCTATTGTCGAGAAAGTCTGTCGGGAAACGGTGATTCACGAACTCGGTGGTATCGGGTCGGTAACAAAGGTTCCGGCATCGGATATGACGAAAGAAGAACAGGCCGCTGGCAAGGCAAGTTATATTTGGATCTCCTCAGGTTCTTTATATCATTGGGTCTGACAGATTTCTAGCGTAAATTAGCCGTGCAGGGTGTCAATTTCAGCGCCTTCTGGAACGAGCAGGAATCGATCGATCTAAACGCCTTGGAAACCAACGATATTGCGGCCTTCCTCCGTGTTTATGGTGTTGAAGCGGCTAGGGCTAACATAGTTAAAGAGATGAACGCCGTTTTCGGAGGGTTATTATCATCTCCCGCACCTCTCCCCCCTTCTAATCCATCAATACTAATCGCTCTGTGTGAATAATCACGGTATCTCGGTCGACATTCGCCACCTAAACCTCATCGCCGACATCATGACCCGCGGCGGTGGCTTCACCCCTTCAACCGTCAAGGCCTAAAGACCAGCGTGTCCCCATTTCTGAAGATGAGCTTTGAGACAACATGCAATTTCCTCACCGAAGCGGTGGGCGATGGCGATTTTGACAGTCTCACTAGCCCCAGCTCGAGAATCGTGCTTGGGAAATTATCCGGTGTTGGGAGTGGGAGCTTTGATATTTTGATTGGGGGTTACGGGGGTAGCTCGGGTCGAATTTGTTTTGTTTTCCCTTTTTATTAATGCGCGATTCCAATGGCAGTTGTGCCCTTATGTTGGGTGTATTATATATTAACTCTGGGAAAAAGTCTGGGCGGGAAACTGTGTAGTATATATTTTCATACGCTACTGTCTAGCTGCTCGTATAGGAAAGCTTGGCGTCGTCTTGCGGTTCTAGTAGGGTTGCTATGATAATATTATTAAGATTCGCGGAAAGGAAAAAAAGAAAAAAAGAAAAAAAGGGAGCCACTCATCATTACGACCTATCGACCTAATCGCTACTAAATAAACAAAACAAAGAACATTGCAACAAAAATACAAAAATAGTTTTGTATAATATTAGCAGAACACTAATAAGTTGCCTTGAACTGAAAAATAAAAAGGTCTAAAAAACTAAATAACACTTGGAGACAAATAGAAAAGTAAGTAAAAAAAAAACATCCCACCAAAAATAGAGCCGCAAGCAGATAGAATCTGCTAGTAAAAATGGAGAGAATCTCAAGGTCTGAGGCTCACGGCAAGTAAAATCTCTCTTGGCATCCGAACAACCTAAATATACCCTAGAGGCTGCAAACTATTATAGTAGTATGCTGTTCCTTGGTTTCTTTCTACTTAAATCAACATTTTGGTTTTTTCTCAAGGGTTTCGGCCCAAGATTTTTTGTCATCATTGTAGATTCAGGGCTAGATCGGAATTGAATCTTTGTAGCTGTTCTTGATTCTCTACTAACAATGCTTCTCGGGAGTCCTCTACCATCTGCTAGAGTATTTCCAACCTTCTAAGGGAGTCAAAGTGCTGGATGGCTGTTATTGGTCCAGGGGATAGGTCCTGTGGGGTGAGGTGGTGAAGCCCAGATGGATGGTGGGAGACAGTTGGCGAAGGCAAGGGACTGTGGAGATCGGTGACAGACTTTGGGGACACCAGGGGACGGCGGCAGTCAGGTCTCTTAATGTAGTATTCACTCGTTCAGGAGTGTAATATTAGAACTCATCGAAGCACAGCTATGAAATATCTGTTATATTCCAACACTGTGTGCATCAGAGGACAACTGGATTATGATGGGGTAGGTTCAGGAAAATTGAGACCCTTAAAACCTCGGATTCATTAAGCTGTGTGAGTTGTTTTTTCCCTGGTTTTCTCGATTCTTTGTTCTTTCTTGTACTCTTAAATAATTACAGTGGAATTACTGTCAAATAAATGAGGTAGAACTTGGTATTTTTTATTTTTGTTTCCCTTCTTCAGCCGCCCGGGGGTGAAGTCTTATATTTTCCTAGCCGAGTATTGAGTACTAGTAGTTTACTTCAACTACGTACAACCTCTATTCCGCAACGATAGACTATGACTTGATTCATCTCTATTCTCTTTGGGTAGTTCGATTAACGCACAGGCTCCAGTTTATAAAGAAATACAACAAACAAAAAAAACTGGTCAGAGCATTAAGAAAATCTCGAAAACACTCCAGTAGTGGTTAAAAATACATAGTCCAACCAAGTCCTCGTACTCCAAAGAACCCAGTGCTGTGAGGAGGTAGTTGTCTCTCCATTGTCTGTCCAGTCCTACTTTTCCCGGATATAGTGCATCCTAGTACCTCCGAAACAACAGACTACATAGCGTAGTCCATCCTACCACCCCAAAGATGGATAGACGAACTGGAAGGTTGGGAACCCTAATCTACTCTTCCCTTAGATAGGCAAACACTATGTATCAAAACGCTCTCAATTTCAGCTTACATCTTCCCCATCCCAAACAAGAGCCCTGCATCCCAGAACATAATTTAATTACTGGTCAATGTAGGAGCCCAATTCAAAATTTCCGCCAGGCACCAAGACGGCAGCTTTTTTTTTCCTCATAATTGGTTTATTGTGTTGTATTACTATTATAGAATTCCTTTCCATTTTATCTCCCCTATTCTCTAGCATCTTGTGTTTGTCAATCCAAATTGGTTTTTCGTGTTTTTCACTCTAATATTTTTAGTGTTTTTTTTTTTAGTGGCGATTTGGTCGTTATAAATCAGACCTCAGTAACGCCGTTGTTAAAATAAATAAATAAGGGAAGAGGAAGGAAAAATGAAAAAATGAAAAACAAAAAGACAAGAAAGAAGAAAAAATAATTGCCAAAGAATAGAAAAAAAAAAGGCGCTGGAAGAAACAAAAGACTAGGAAACTGATCAAAATCCCCACTCAAAAGACCGAATAAGATAAAAACTCTTACTATAACTCCCTACTCCCAAGAAACAAAGGGAAAGGCCTACGCACGGTATATCGCAATTACTGCGCATAAACCTCGAGGGTGAACCCCGCGAAGCTCTAAAATGGGTGGAAAGGAGGAATTGAGGCATCGTTCGCCCCGGTACAGGACTCGGCGTCTGCGCAACCCTGGAGCAGCTTGACAATCATCTCATGCCTACCATCGGCTGCCCAATAGAGTGGTGTTCGGCCATCATTGTCTCTCGAGTCGGGGTTGACCTCTTTCCGGTCAAGGAGCAGCTTCACAATCCCTTCATGTCCACCCTGGGCAGCACACAGGAGTGGTGTTTGGCCATAACTGTCTCTCCAGTCGGGGTTGACCTCTTTCAGGTCAAGGAGCAGCTTCACAATTCCCTCATGTCCACCCTGGGCAGCACTCAGGAGTGGTGTTCGGCTATAATTGTCTCCTGAGCCGGGGTTGACCTCTTTCTGGTCAAGGAGCAGCTTTACAATCCCCTCATGCCCACTATTGGCAGCCCAATGGAGTGGGGTTTGGCCATAATTGTCTCTCGAGTCGGGATTGACCTCTTTCCGGTCAAGGAGCAGCTGCACAATCTCCTCATGGCCACAACTGGCAGCCCAATGGAGTGGGGCTTGGCCATAATTGTCTCTCGAGTCGGGGTTGACCTCTTTCCGGTCGAGGAGCAGCCTCACCATCCCCTCATGCCCACTTTTCGCGGCCCACGCCAATGCAGTATGGCGCATGCCATCAGCCAAATCAGGGCCACAACCTCCCCCCTCGTCCAACAAAGCAATTGCGATCTCATCAAGCCCAAGGTATGCCGCGCGGTGAAGACCAGTGAATCCCTCAGAATGCCTCCACCACCAGCCATTAGATTCCTGCCTTAAAACAAGCTTTGCTGATATATGTCCGCCGAATTTACTAAGCAGCTGAAGCGCAAGTGATTTCACACCTTCTGTAAGCCCAGTTCTTGCATACAGTCCCCAGTAACTAGAAGCATATTGCAGGAGCCGTGTCTCTATCGGAGCGCGGTCAAGGCTGTGCGAAAGCCTATTGATGAAATCGAAGTTCAGATACGTCAAGCAAATCTCCGCCATCGTCGACTCGGCGTTCTCGAAATGTTCCGAATGGCTGTTGAAATATTCCTGAAGGGTAAAGTGCACCAACCGGACAGTCGAGCTTTCATCGATAGTGGCCAGTCCCATGCAGGAGGCTAATAATGTTTTTTCTGAAGGGATATTATCGTATTCTATGTCTCTAGAGCCAATCTTGACTGCCAGGGCCTCACATAGCTCCCCAATGCTCATCGGATGCTCCGAGCGAGAAATCCACATCAATGCAGCCATGGCGAGTGCTGATTTGCCTTTACCCTGACCCTTTATTCTGTCCAATGTAGTATCGTAGGCACCGTCCAACCCGAGTCCATTTGTCATTATGTCGAGTCTTTCTTGCCTCAAATGGATTGTCGCCTCCCCTAATATCGCAGCTATGCTCAAAGAAACGAGTAGAAATCTAACCAAGGTCAGCATTGTCTCCGGGCTTTTAGTGTGGGGCAGGTCATCACATACGCGTCGGGGATCTTTTCGGGAATGCGTTTCAGAATATCCGTTCTAAGTGCAGGGTTCATCGCTTCGGAATCCAAGTCACGCTCTAATTCCATCTCCAGATATTCCCTTATATCCTCACTATTTGGGATGATCGAGATAATTTGCGCACCCCCCGGAACATATTTCTCCACCGCACTTTGAATATGGGGCCTCCCGGTAATCAATAATCGAACGTCAGGCGATGCCTGAGAAGCGGTATGCAACGAGGTCAGAAGTTGGGATATATGTTTATCCGGACATTCATCCAGCGCATCAATACAAATAAAGGTCCGCTTCATGGGGGCAAGGGCAGCCCCCAAGAGCTTAACGGTCTCTGAAACTCGGAGTCCTCGGCCCCCAACCTCGCGTTCTGCCCTCTCGAATGCTTCTTTGATCTCAGTAGGAACCATTTTCAGCGCATTCACAAGTTGCTTCGTGAGGGCACCTATCATGTTTGCAGCAGTTTGTTTCTCTTGGTCCTGGAAATCGCAGTAGAGGCAAACGACCGCTACGCTCTCTCCCACAAAATGACCAAGCAAGCCACCAATTACTAGAGAGCTAGTGTTTTACCTAGTTAGCCATAAATGCTCTTGGGAAGTAACTATTCTTCCTACCTGAGAAAGGTCTCTCCAACGCCGGGATTCCCGGAACAAAAAAGAGTGGCTTTGTCGAATTCACGTTTACCGTCACGCCATGTTTGAAACTCATCGGTCTGCAAAAACCATTCCCCTATGCCATCCTCTCGTCGGCCCCTCACATCATTGTGGCGTACATGAGGTTGTAGGGGTGATAGCCAATTCAAGAGCTTAGCCCTTTCATTCACGTATGTTATATTGTTTGTGGTGTTGTGATTATATATTTGGTTAAAGCTGTTTATATTGCCTGTGCCGGTAGCGTTCTGTCCTGGATGTGTTGAAGGGCTCATATCGCTTCGCGGTGATGTTGTTGACCTTTCGAAAGCGATAAAACGTCTCTGGGCTGAAGCTATGGGAAAGCGGGGTCGTGGTAATTTGCTTGTATCTGACGTCTGCCTTTCCAGCCTTGCAACCCTTCGGTAACCAACTAATCACTTCTAAGGCAACTATCTATCCATTCTGCATCAACAGTTTCTACTAGTACTTTCAAAAAGACTCAAGACAACCAATGGAATTGAGAGAGAGTTTCCCCAACCCGCCACGAGTGTCGGGGACCTGTGATCCCCGGTGGCTAGCCCGATCGTCTTTGGGTACGGCCGGACTGACCCGGGCTTTTCCAGCGACGGCCGGGCCAAACTGTGGGAAAGCGGCTTTCCAAAATCAAAGCCGTCCCCCCGCCTTAGTCCCCTGTAGGCTTCAGATATTTCAACCCTGACCCAATGCCCTGAAATGGCTTGCTGCGTATTAGGGTCAGGGTTGAAACACACTATCACTTATGACCCACTGTTGACTTTATGGGAGCTAGAAGCTCTCATGTCAGAGCGAAATATCTTGGTCTTAATTCTATTAGCTTGTGATCTAAATCCTCCATAATATTATTAATAGTGTCGTAGTTGGAGAAAATATGCAAATTTAGTCAAGAGGAAACTGGAGAAGGAGTCTCGGCTAATATTAATCCACTAGAGGTGGTGGAAAGGTTAGAATAATTGTGCGAAGAGACAAAAGGTAGGATCGTGGTTGATCAGTTCGGGACATCAATGTGCCTTAAGCGAAATCTATTAATACTAATATAGCGCTGTAAGCTTCCTTGATTATTATCATATTGTGAGTGATTAACCGTGAAAGACGGAGTGTTCACAGATATCGGCAGGCTGCCTGGACATCTACTGTACATGTCATGCAGCCCCAATTGAAAATTTGACTAACTTGGCGGCTTTGCCTGGGCATTTAGCAACTTTGGCCTGGGTTACGATACCTCTCCACTCCCGAAACTCGCTAGTTTCCAAAAGCCAATCCTCCACCCTGTTATTTGGCTCCGGTAGAGAGAGCCCACGCATGATCTGTGCATCCTAGCCCGACATAGAGAATGTACTGTTGAAACTACCAGTTAACTTATGCTGCTACAGTGGGCATTGCCACCGCTGAAGCTGATCGATTGCACATGTGAAGTTTAGGCCATGATTTCTATCCAAAATAGTTAAATGTGAAACTGATGTAGCGATTTGTCGGGGTACAAGGAGAGTTTAGGAATATTCTATGGCTAGAACTCAAGAAAGTGGAGCGATGCGGCTCCTTCTGGAGAGCAATTATTCTCCAATCATTTCTCTTTGGCCCACCGGCATGACTAATTGGAGATATGCCTCACAATGACTTCTGCCAAACGACTGCATCACAATTGCTGGTGCATGATAAAGCTTATTTACCAGCCATAGTCGTTCCCAACCAAATTCCCCTCAGAGTGGCCCTGCTCCAACTCCTACTTCCTCTTTAGCTTGGATCCCCATTCGTTCCACTATATCCATCTCCTAACCTTACTCCGTCCATTGTTGCCTTGAGTCTCCTTTCCGTGTGAGAAATGGTTATTTCTCCCTAGATCGCCTCGTGTGGAGTGAAATCAGGCATACCTAGAATTTAAGATGTCGGCAGATGAACTGTGGTGAATTCACTGGTGCGCCCCCTCTTGGCTCCTACATACGTTCCGCAACCCATATCAAAAATGCTGTCTGAAATCTCGCCTCCCAACCGTTACCCACCCCCCTTGAGGCTTATTTGTTTGTTAGGCCTGTCTCAAACATATTCACTAGTTTTATCTGTGCCTAACATTACGGACACTCTCATTACCGGCGTGCTCACTCGCCTCTCAATCCCCGCCCGGATATATAGCACCCCCGGGTCGGTCGTGGATATTTTTGGAAATCAGTTGATGCTGGTCACTATCCTCTTGCTAAAGTTTCATTGTTTTACAAAAGCTTGCAGTTTCGGGGAAGTTTAAAGTTTCGGGAATATCTCCGTTGACGGATCGGCTGGATGCCGTAATACGTAGTGCTAAAGATGGAGAGTCAAATGGGCTACATGGAAAGCCGTAGTCTTCGCTATACATTTATCTTGTCTCGTGATTGCAGAGAAGTTTTTCTTCTTTTGCTATCTTAGGAATAGGCCGGGGAACTATTAACATGCGTGGAGGCGCAGTGGTCAATCGTAGGATAAAGATGATTCCATGTTTCATACATACTCCTATCTTAGCCGTTAATTGAGAGAGGGCAGTGGTCTGAAAACGAAGTTGAGAGCTATCCACACCTATTGCAATTCTGTACCTTATTTGATTCGGTATCATATCTCTCAAATCAAAACTATGACCAAAAACCCTATCGCATGCTATATATAGTCTCCTTGCCCCAGGATAGCATCAATAGTTGGAGAAATTAGGAGAGATCTAGAACTGCTTGTTATTGAAGAGCATAGAATATATTCGTTTTTTACATTTTTATAATAATATTATTAAAAAATTTATGTTTGATTGGCTCGCCTATCATCGTACTGTAAGTTAGTCCATATTACCACCACGATAAGCCAGTCCACAACCTCCGATACTGACAGAGTCTTGGTTCACCAGCCCATGCCACAACAACGCCGCCCTCGCCATCCTGTTGGTACCATCAGACAATTTACCGGTATTAAAGGAGATCCACTAAGTTAGGGTTAGGGTTGTAGTTCAACGATTGGGACCTCCCCCGATAGCGTATAGAAGAACCCGTCTCGGAGTAGGATGATCTGTAAAGTCAACCGCTTGGGATCACTTGATAGCAGTGAGTTACGGGAAGGAGGTGGACCGGCTGCTTGCTACCTTAGGGCGGGTTTCTTCAAGTTTACCATCTACTCTACCCAATTGCCTGCCACGGCCATGTTGCACATTACTATACACCACTATCCACTGAACACAAGACGAATACCGACTTAAGGAACAACAGGAAAGAAGAACAAGAGCCGTGCCTGAGGACCAAGCCTGACCAGAACTCCAATGAAGGGAAAAAGCAAAGGGAAAAAACACAAAGGTTGATAAATAGCAAATAGCGAGCGGAAGCTAGAAAAACGCCGTTATAAAAGTCTATCAAGATCTAAATCTGCTAAGATCTTGCTTATGCTAATCCCTCACGCGGCAAGTATTTACGGAACGAGAATATATCTAGTGACAAAGAAGGAAGGACGTAAAGGAGAAAAGCGAAAAGACAGATAAGAGAGGAGACGATAAAACGCCGGTCGCCGGCAAAGGAGAGGATTTGTTTAGTGGTGTCAGGACGGGCGCTGGCTTCCCCTGGAGGGTGCCCAGAGTGTAGAGGCCCGATGGAAGGGGGTGGAGGCAGCCTAGGCGGTTGGGTTGGGGAGAAGTTGCTATCTGGGGACTTGGAAACAGAATCCTGGAAGTCGGATCTCACTTCTCGCTCATCACGTTCTGCCGATGGGAGTGTAGGTTGGCCGTTGAGGTCTGCGATGCTGGTGTTAGGGTCATCACTTCTGAGTTGCATATCTTCGGCGCGCTCACTCTCATGTACAGCAGAGGGCGGAAGAGATGCCCGGCTACCGCGATCTACTGTGCTGGAATTGTTATTTCCCTGGTCCAGTGTGCTTTTCACAGCTCCACCATACCCTTTAGAGAGAGCCAACGGTAGAGGGGTATAGCTCATGCTATCCGGTGTGGGGGTGCGGTCATCTTTCCGTTCCATAAGCATCTTTACTACCCCCTTATGTCGGTAGGACACCGCAACCGAGAGTGGCGTCTGGCCATAGCTGCCTGACCGCTCAGGATTGACGTCCTTTCGTTCCAAAAGCATCTTTACTACCCCTTCATGCCCGTTCTCAGCCGCCAATGAGAGTGGCGTCTGGTCCCAGTCGGTGTCTGGCTGGTCAGGATTGACGTCCTTTCGTTCCAAAAGCATTTTTACTATCCCCTCATGCCCGCCCTTAGCTGCCCACGAGAGTGGCGTCCGGCCATATTCGGTGTCTGGCTGGTCGGGATTGACGTCCTTTCGTTCCAAAAGCATCTTGACTACCCCTTCATGCCCGTTCTCAGCTGCAGTCAAGAGTGGCTCCCGGGCATACTTGGTTTCCAGCCGGTCAGGATTGACGTCTTTTTGTTCCAAAAGCATTTTTACTATCCCTTCATGCCCGTTGCTAGCTGCCAGCAAGAGTGGTATCTGGCAATATTTGGTGTCTGGAAGGCCAGGATTGGCGTCCTTTCGTTCCAAAAGCATTTTTACTATCCCTTCATGCCCGTTGCTAGCTGCCTGCGAGAGTGGCGTCAGGTCGGTTTCTGGCTGGTCGGGATTAACGTCCTTTCGTTCTAAAAGCATCTTTACTACCCCTTCATGCCCGTTCTCAGCTGCCCACGAGAGTGGCGTGTGGCCAAATTTAGTGTCCGGCTGGTTAGGATTGACGTCCTTTCGTTTCAAAAGCATTTTTACTATCCCCCCCTGCCCGTTCCTAGCTGCCCACGAGAGTGGCGTCTGGCCCCAGTCGGTGTCTGGCTGGTCAGGATTGACGTCCTTTCGTTCCAAAAGCATTTTTACTATCCCCTCATGCCCGCCCTTAGCTGCCCACGAGAGTGGCGTCCGGCCGTATTCGGTGTCTGGCTGGTCGGGATTGACGTCCTTTCGTTCTAAAAGTACTCTTACTACCCCCTCATGCCCGTCTTTAGCTGCCCACAAGAGTGGCATTTGGCGATAAAAGGTGACTGGCTGATTGGGATTGACGTCCTTCCGTTCCAAAAGCATCTTTACTATCCCCTTACGACCGTTCTCAGCTGCCCACGAGAGTAGTTTCTGGCCAGATATGGCGCCTGCCTGGTTAGGATTGACATCGTCTCGTCCCAAAAGCATCTTTACTACTCCCTCATGCCCGTTCTTAACCGCCCACGAAAGTGGCGTCAGGCCATATTCGGTGTCTGGCTGGTCAGGATTAACGTCCTTTCGTCCCAAAAGCATTTTTACTATCCCCTCATGCCCGTTCCTAGCTGCCCACAAGAGTGGCGTCTGACCATATTCGGTGTCTGGCTGGTCGGCATTGACGTCCTTCCGTTCCAAAAGCACCTTTACTATCCCCGAATGCTCGTTCCTAGTTGCCCACAAGAGTGGCGTCCGGCCGTATCTGGTGTCTGGTTGGTCGGGATTGACGTCTTTTCGTTCTAAAAGCATCTTTACTATCCCCTCATGACCGTTCTCAGCTGCCGACGAGAGTAGCGTCCGGCCATATCTGGTGTCTGGCTGGTCAGGATTGACGTCCTTTCGTTCCAAAAGCATCTTCACTATCCCCGAATGCCCGTTCTCAACAGCCCACGAGAGTGGCGTCAGGCCATATTCGGTGTCTTTCTGGGTAGTATTGATGCCGTCTCGCTCCAAAAGCATCTTTACTATCCCCCCATACCCGTTCCTAGCCGCCCGCAAGAGTGGCGTCTGGTTATAAAATTTGCCGGACTGGTTGGGATCGACGTCCTTTCGTTCCAAAAGCATCTTTACTATCCCCTCATGCTCATTCTCAGCTGCCAACAAGAGTGGCGTCTGGCCATATTCGGTGTCTGGCTGGACAGGATTGACGTCCTTTCGTTCCAAAAGCATCTTTACTATCCCCTCATGACCGTTCTCAGCTGCCCACGAGAGTGGCGTCCGACCATATCCGGTGTCTGGCTGGTTAGGATTGACGTCCTTTTGTTCCAGCAACACCTTGACTGTCGCGTCATGCCCTCTTATAGCTCCCCATGTAAGAGCCGTACTCCCCGTACAATCGGCCGCATTAACATCCCTCTCCTCCATGTCAAATATCGCTATTACTATCTCCATGATCCCGAGGAATGCTGCTCCGTGGAGCCCTGTAAATCCCCTGGGCCCTTCTGCCTTTTTAAACCATGGTCCAGAGAAACTATCCCCATTGTAGTGCAGCAGTAGTTGGGCAGATATATGCTCGTCGAACCTATCGAGAAGCCTCAGTGCAAGCATTTTGATATTTTCCGTCATCCCCATTCTTCTTATGTGCCTCCCCCAATAAACTGAAGCATATTCTAAAAGGGGTGTTGTTGCGGGGGCTGAGTCAAGAGTAGGCGATAGATTCCTGATACATCCAAAATTGAGGTATGTCAAGCAAACCTCTGCAATTGCTGAGTGAGGGCTATGGAATAGGGTCGGATCGCTTGAGAGATGCTCTTGCAGAGTGAAGTGCACCAGTCGGACAGTGGACGAAGACTCCTCGACTGTGATAAGTCCCAGACAAGATCCTACGAGTGTTCGTAACGCAGGGACATTCTCTAGATGTAGATCCGTAGATCCTATCTCGACTCCCAAGGCATGACAGAGCTCCTCAACTTGCAACGGCCGTTCAGAATACAACACCCACATCAGAACCTTCAATCCGAGTACTGATTTATGTCCCTTCTGTGCCCTCAGTCGTGATAGAGTTGCCGTGTAAGCCTCACTCAGTCCATTGCCCTGTGCCATCTCTTCAAGTTTCTTTCTTCGCTGATGAATAGTCACCTCTCCTAGAATAGCGTCGATGTTTATCGAAACTAGCAGGAATCTACACCAATCGTTAGTAACCCTACATCACTAGTGGGGGGGGGGGGGGGGGGGTAATTAAAGCAACAAAAAAAAAAAAAAAAAAATTTTACAGTAAA
>Ga0307507_10009629_pt1 | contig 12787 bp, 4 predicted proteins | sample 7_EM_MG_FD_207223 | JGI IMG/M metagenome (GOLD analysis project Ga0307507, IMG submission 207223) | Populus trichocarpa ectomycorrhiza microbial communities from riparian zone in the Pacific Northwest, United States - 7_EM | ecosystem: Host-associated > Plants > Roots > Unclassified | place... | reverse complement strand
CAATTTTATGGACATGATTGGTGTGTGTACAAGAGATTGCTGTTCTTAGAATTGAGTAAATACGAAGTTCAGACACGGTGCTGTAAAGAAGATAGTAGTGTCTTGTGATTGTAGTTTCTTTGTTCAGTGTTGATGTATTCTTTGATATGTATGCATGTATATATGGATTTATTATATCTAAGTTGGTTTTTTTTTAAATTGTGGTAATGGTTGTTTTTTAAAGTATTTTTTATTTGAAAATATATTAAAATAATATATTTTTAAAAATATTATTTTTGACATACAATCTAAAACATAAAAAATAAATTAATTTCAAATAAAAATAAATAAATAAAATTTTTATAAAACATTGTTTAGAACGCAATTTCAAACCATGCTTTCCATTGCAATGTTGTCTTAATTATATGTAATATACATTAATTTGGAAATGTCAATTGGAATCTTTTCATTCACCCAACAATCATGCGAAGAACAAACACACTTAGTCATCAATACTAAGGATTTAGCACTTTTCAATCCAAATTTTCTGTTAAAAATCCTAATTTCTTGAGTTTGTTCCTGAATTGTTTCACCATCTTGTAGGCTTTAGATTGTTTTAGATCTTAGCTCTGGAAAATCTAGTAATGCAAAGTAAGACCTTAAATCTTACGAATATAAGCAGGAATCTGTTAAATAACTGAGCTGCTATCATATCCAAATCACGAAGGAGCATGAAGCTTAGCTAATTTACAGGCGAGAATAACAAGCTTATATTAGTCAACTCTCCCTTCAGCATTCTCACAAGCACCATCAAAGCTAGAATCATGGCAAAGGCACCTTAGTGGGGTGAAGAAGAAGTGGAGGACATGATCTTCTCGAGGAGTTGGACAATGGATTGAGCCATGTGAATGGGAGGGCCAGCACTTTCAGTCTCTCTAAAGGTGGCATGAACCCTCGAAGCAACTTCAACTCCTACTCCAAGCCTTTGCTTGTTCATCCTTGATTGCTTCCTCACAAAGACCACACCCACCAAACCTCTCCTGAAACCAACCGGCGTATTCCATGGCGCTCTCTTCCCGCGTACCACAGTGCCCACACTCAGCTCTCTCCACTACTTCTCCACTTGCCATTTCCCTCTCCCCCTCTGTGCTAGCCTCTATGAGCTCTACTTTCGTGGACAGGAGCACTATCTTCCACAGTAAAAGGAGAAATATCGTGCGGGCAATTTTAATTTCTTTATATATATATATATTAAAATAAATCAATCCCATGGGAAATGAAGTACGTCTTGTTATCAACTCTGAGATTTTAAATTTGTTTTTTAATAATTACAAATTCAAAATTTTTTAGGATTATTGAAAATTTATATGAATATTAATTTTAAAATTCATAAAATTAATTAAGATATATGATATTCATATTAAAAAGAAAAAAATAAAAGGAGTAATGGATTTGGAAGTAGTGGTGTGGACAAGATTGATGAAGAATGAATGATTGGGGGAATGGAACTCAAAAGTAAAGGGTAGCCCACAGTTTGAAGAAATTCAGTGCTGATTTATCGACCCATCGCCATTATTACCATGAAACTTCTTTTGGTTGTACTCTCCCTCTTTGTCTTGATTCTTCAAGACTTTTTTTGATAAAGAGAAATAATTATAATAAAATAAAAGTGCAGAGATTTTCACTGTTTCTTTTACGGTAGAATGGGAGCCATTTTCACTGTTCACTGCTTCGGTTCATCTCTCTCTCTCTTAATTTTATGTTGGCCTCTGCTCCATTATTTGTTTAAGTACTTTTTTAAAAAAATTTCATTATTACATATTATTTTAACACGATTTTAAACTTGATAATTTTGGAATCACTTGCTATTTTGTATATGCAATAGTACTAAATTTAAGCTCAATTTTATAAAATAGTGTTTGATACAATCAGTTAAAACAATTAATAGGTATCAAATTTTTTTTTTAGATTAACATGGGTGTCCGGACCAACTTGCGCGCACCTCGACTAATTTCATGAGCCCTAAAGTTAACGACCATGTAAGCCTCTAGTGGCCTTAAGGCTTGTGAGACTCGAACTGGTGACCTCTAAAGAACAAACTCAAGACCTGATCAATTAAACTACACCTCTAAGGATTAACAAGTAACACATTTTAAACGGGTAGAAAGAGACAAACCTATTTTTTTTTTTTTTAACTTAGTTAGTTGTTCATGAGGCGTGAATTGTTCACTCGGTCCTTTAATTTATTTTCCTTTTTAATTTTGGTTTCTAGTTTTTTAGGATTTCGCTTTTTAGTCTTTAATTTTATGTTTTAATTGTTTAAATTTGAGAGTAGAGAGAAAGTGGTTGGTTGTTCACATTCCGGCTATTTAAAAAGCTTATCTTGATAAGAAAAGTTCATTCTAGGTGTTTTTTTTTAGCTTTCATCACACTAAAAATGTATATCAAAGATGTTTTAAGGTTATAAATTGATTATTGATGATGTTTATTAGATGTTTTTGATGAAAATATATGAAAAAACAGATTTTTAGACTAAAAAAATCCTGACCCAACTTTTTAGCCACCTTTCTAGTTGCTGAACCCGTGCTAGCATGAAATGTGTGATTCGCCCTTAAACAAAAACAAAAAAAAAAGGCCAAGTCTATGGCCTGTCTATGCGACAGACCCTTGCATGCCAAACTTTTTATTTTTTGGGTCAGACGCACAAGTCCTAATTTTTTTAGCCTAGGTGTTAGGCCTCTTTCTATGTTTTTTTTTCTTCCAAAATGTTTATTTTAGACTTTGATTGAAATGTGTTATAAATAAAATACTTTAACATTATGTTTAAATTATTGGTCATTTTATCATAGTTCTTAAATAATATTAAACTTTTTTTATGAGAATGTTAATTTCAATTATTATATTCCTGATATGGAAAAACACTTCCTCGTGGATATTTAATGAAAATAAAATTTTTATTTTTATTTTTTGATATGATTTTATAACATTATTTTTTTTTTATCTTCAATCATATACAAATTATTGACATGTTATTATGATACTTCTTTTTAATATAACTTGCTTTCGAGATCATGATTAATATCTATTTTAAAAAAATGCATACAATTAAAAAATATATTTTTGATTAAAAAATATATTTTTGTTAAAACAATAAAGAGATGCATTAATAAGAAAATAAAATTTAGATTAAAGAGATATATTTTCCTACTTATTTCAAATGATTGAAGTTTTTAATAAACTTTTATTTTAATTGTTGTTGCCTTTTATGCAAAATATATGCTACTAATAAAACATAATGCAATTATTTTTAAGACGATTAGAGTTTTTTTTTTATGATGATATTATAGATTACTTTATGGTTAATTATGTATTACCTTAATATGTAGGATTTTTAAAATAATTTTCTCATTTATATTAAATAAGAATAACATATCTATTTCTTTAACTTCTTATTATAATTTCTTTTATAAAGTTTTCTCAAATTTATTATTCTCATACTTCGTATTGTTGCGGAGAGATGATCAATTCGTGGTTTTTAATTTTTTAACTAATGCTTGCTTTCATGATCATAATAACCTTTTGCTTTGAAAATAATGTTTCTCATTAAAAAAAACTTATTTTCTTGAAAATAAAAAAGAAATGTGTGAATAGGAAAATTATATTTTTTTTATTAAAAATATACATATTTTCCTTTCTAGTTCAAATTTTTATAGTTTTCCATAATTGTTTTACTTCATTGATGTCTCTTTTTATCCAATGAACTATGTTGCCAATAAAAAACGGTTTTGTTGTCAAAATAAAAAAAATACACGAGGCAAACAATTTTGATGAAAAACACATTTTTTCTTAATAATTTTATTTATTTTCTTTAATGCGCATGTATATTTTTATTATCATACAATTATATAAAATATAAATTTTAAAAATACAGTTATTAAACTCGGTCAAGCCCGGTTCATGATCTAGGTCATAAGTTGAGAGAGTTAACATTGTTGGAACTTAGTCGATCTATCACTTCAATGTTTTTCTTATAAAAAACGCTAAATAGAGATTATTTTTTAAATGTTTTTCTAAAAAGTTGAAGCTATTTTTTACTAGACTAACTAAGTTAAAAGTAAACTTATTAAGTTAAAGTTGACTGGATCACATTAGATTAACTTTTAATTGGTTGACTTTGAAACTCAATCTGAGTCAAAGCCTAGATTAATGGGTTATCATATTAACTATAAAATCATGTTTAATAAAACTACTGACTAGCTTTTCACTACAATACACAGACAACTAACTAGTATAAGATGAAAGAGAAGAAAGTTAAAGTTCTTTATAGCTAAGTCCTCGTAGTATCAGAAAGCACATGTTTAATTATTATGGTCTTTAATAAGTTTATGACTTGTTCCTACTGTCAATGTCATGTTATTTCACAATTTATTCTATTTTCCTGTTTTCTGGAGGTTTTTTTTTTATTATTATTGGATACCTTCGTGCCGCTTGCTAGCCATGGTTATTGTGCTACGGCCCAACGCAATAAATTTGCGATCGGCCGACGATATTCAAATCGGTGAACTTTACCGAGGCCTTAAGCCTCCAGCTGCATGGATAGGCTACGGCCTGCATTAATAATTTGTCAACAAGATAATTAGTTGATAATGACATTTCATGATATCTAATGGCTAGATTTGATGCAGTTACCTACGGGCTGCCTTTCAGAATTGACTAAAGTAGATTAACTTGTGGGACATACATGCAACCCACAATCCCAACACCCCATTTTAGTGTTGAAAATAATATGGAATCATACATGCAAAAGGTGATGATGTGTTCCTGGGAAATTTTATGCAGCAACAGTACAGTTTTGATATTCCTGATTGAAAGAGATCTGATTTGCACTAGAAAGCAAGAAAATCCCAATATTCTTTTCATTTCTTTACAGCAATTAGTGCCTTGTTGCTTTATCAACTTTTTCTGGACATGCACATCAAAACTCAATCAAAGCTGATATAATGACACAAAAAGATGATAATTAAAGTCAAGCTTTCACACCCTAAGAGACAACAGAGAGAGGATCTTGCAAGAAAAGGAGTGGAGAGAGAGATAGAGAGATTATATATATATATCATGCACCATTAAAACTGATTCCTTCTTCTCTACTGCTTTTTGCTTCGTTGAGTGCACCATGTAATGACTAACATCAACTCATAACATAGTCCAACAATGGTCTAAAAAAGAATATACAGACAGACATGCACTGAACTGACAGAACAAGACTTTCTTCTTCTCCCCTTGCAAAGCCCTATATCTATTTATATCATCTATGATCCTTTTCTTTTTGTTTAAGAAAAAGGGAATTCTAAATACCATGCCATTGTTAGCCAGCACAACTCTATCTTAAATCATTCATGTTCTTCGTTTTGCCAGTACTCTGGTCTCCCTAAGGAAATCTCCAGGATTGGATTCTTGAGTTCTTGATTGAATCCTGTAAAGCTTCTTGATTGAGCAAAACCAACTCCCTGCAAGTATAAGAATTGGGACAAGCGTTTGTTGAACCCACATGCAATATGTTTTAGACCCGTCCATACTTGAGGGGGGAAAAACATTACAATAAGAAAAAAAATACAGAAGCTAGCAATGTTGAAGCTAGCTTTCAGAACCTTAGAATTATTACGAGCTTATGACCGATACTCTATATTGGGAATTCAACTGAAAACTTGTATCGATTACTTGTTTTAAGATTTTGTTTAATTATGTGATTTCATATATTTGGCTCCACAGCATGGATGCAATGTAGAATTAATGAAGCTCTCTCTGAGAAGTTATCCAAGAGCGCATGGCATAAAAAGCAGCTTATTTTCCATAAAACAAGCATCTGTACAATAGAATTGCAGTATTGGCATTGTTGGATGCATGCGTAGAGGATCCAGCAATTAATTTAGATGCAACTATTAATAGGATCCAGCAATTAATTTAGATGGAAATATTAATTAGTTTAAGGACAATACTGGCACATATATGGCAGTCAATAGAGTTATGGAGATGCTTATTGATAACTATATTTGTCTCACTAAGTTTAGATACTCACGTCCAGTTTATTTCCCGACACTTGTTGAGAAGATAGAGCTTCTCCCTTCAGCCCATCTAGATCTCTTGAGCTGTTATGCCATCCTCCTCCTTTGCTGCAACAATTAATAAATACTATCAGCTACAATCAAACCAGTGACCTGCTTCTGAATTTCTGAACGAAAAGAAAATGTTAAACTGTAACATATATTCCTAAGCCAATACTAATGGCAATCATTAATTGAAACATCCATGGAGTCAGATGAAGAAAAATGCTCCTTTAATTTTCTTGGTAACAGGTCCCCTTGCACGATCAAACCAGCCTAATTAGGAGAAGCAGATATATCAAATTAATACATCTATCATGCATTTAGTTGATGAACAAGACCTAATCAAAAGAAAACCAAAAGGAATGCATTTAGTTGCCACAGGATTAATTCCTCTGACCTAGCTGTTAGCTAAATTAAGATGGGATTGTCGCTGAAACCTTACTGCCTTGATCAGTCCAATGCTCCCATTTGCACACGAGGTAGGGTTGTTGTTACCTCTAGCTAGCAAAGTCACTCGCCATGATATAACCTAGGTAGGGTTGGTATTATTAGCTAGCTTGCAAAGTCACCCGCAATGATACTAGGTAACATGGATTTAAATTTTGTCACGTCAAGAAAGAGTGATTGAAGGAAATAGAGGCAGGCCATCATTACTGTGTAGCTCAAAACCTAGCAAGCACCTCAAGGAGAAAAGGAAAAAAGAAGAGTTTTTCACTCAGCATATTGTGCAAGAACATCAATAATCAGACGTGGAAGCTATCCAAATCAAATTAGCTTGAAAATGATTAACCTTTTTATGAATAAAAGAACTTAACAGAAAGTCGGGCCTCAATACCTATTGGAAGAGATGGCCGCAGCTGAGTGAAAAACTCATTATCCTTATAACTCAATACAAGCTACCTTAACTAATTAATTCATGTACATGTTGTTTTGAGGTCTTGCTATGGCCATCTCCTTGATGGCTCTAATGTTTCTTTTTTCCTACAAACCCATAATCCTGTAATCTTAAAGTTCATACACTCAAATCCTGATACCATTCATTAAAAAGAAGAATTAAGATGTTAATACTGTTGGGCCTATGCTCAGAAACTTGATATTTTAGCTCTGATTGTTTTTCTCCAGTACCATTTTGCATAATAGAGCTATAAATCTAAAAAATTTACTTGAAATATATATATATTTGTTTTTTTTTTTCTAAGAACGTAACGTGATGGTAAAGGGTTTGAAATCTACAAGTAAGTCTCGAGTTCGAGTCAGGGCGTGCATTTCTTGTAAAAACCTGAGACAGCCAAGATTTTACTCACTCACCTGGACCCACAAAATATACTTTTCATTCCAGGGAGTGAGATTTCCACTCAGATACTAATTCGGTAGCGTGGTATATCAAGCAACCACTCGGACCACATTGGTTAATGAAAAATAAAGCTTACAAGTAAAATGATAGTAGCTAGCTCTACCATTATTTCATGTACAATGCTGGGATCTTATATAAGGGCCATGATTTCCAAGGCTAATTAATCTTTTCATGTACAAAACCAAGAAGAAACCCTAGGAAGGCGACGCCTGATCCTGGCATAAAATGGCCATCTTAACTTTTAAATGACTTATCGGAATCTTGTATGGCCATCACGTCTAGAAGGCTTTTAATGCATGATCATTTTCTGGGTTTGATTGTTCACTTATTCACTATGTTTCTGTACATTTTAAGATTAGAAGCACAGATTTTCCTTGATTACATATTTAATTATTCCTTTAGCCTTGGATTACAACGAGATGAAATCTAAGTTTACCTACAAAACATATTAGATTGACTTGATTGTCGCAAGATCCAACAAGACAATATTTTTGGATAAGATCGAAGCTCACTGATAAAACTCTACATGAAGCTGATATATACGCCCGAATCCATGAGATTGAACTCCGGATGGTTCTGATACACCCGAATCCATCTACTACTCCCTAGTTAAACCTGGTGTGCTAGCCACTAACCATAAGGATAAAATATATATGCACTAAATGAAGAAACACTTCTTAGCCACATATCCCTTTAAAAATTGTTCATAATAACCATTTTCTATGAGGTTGAATATTAGGTATAATAAATCTAGATGCCCAAAACCTTTTTAGTGATCCTTTTAATTTTAAATTTTTTTTTGTGATTTAATTGGTCCTTTATTTGCTAAGCCATCCCCCTCGTTAGCTTTTTGTAGTATTTATTTAATTTGACAATTTCTTCTAATTAAGCTTCTAATAAAATTTTCAATCACATTTATGAGAAAAATCCTCCTAGTTGTCTGAGTTAATACGAGAAAAAACTGCTCGCTTTCTGCTATTCTAGAATTAAGTTAGGGAAACATAAAGAATTTCCTATTAAAAACCTTAGAATTCTGTGAACAATTTGGGAAAGTACGATTGATTCATTAGCCATAAACCTGTGTAATGCAAGAAAGATTTAAATACAAAATGGAATAGTACAGTCCTATCAGTTCTCAAGGCATAAAATTTTCAATGCTATTTTTTTTTAACATCTCTTAATTAATTAATTATCAAATAATTTTACATTAAATAATAAGTACCCATTTTAATTAATATGACAAATATGGTGCTGATTTAATTTTGCTCATTGTTCATACTTAATTATGTAAAAAGATTTATAGTTAATTAATCTTTCTCATTAGTTCAAATCTTATTCAAATCAAACTATATGAGTTCCAACCATTATAAGAATCTGAAATACATCTGAAGAGAGTGTTTTATGAACTCTTCTTAAATAATTTGCTATGGGATCCATTAATACAGATTCTGGAGCTCTCAGTTGTTATAGATGGTATTAGTATGATCAAAGTTAGCTAGGGGTGGCAAGGAAACATGAAAAAGTTGAATGATTATTTAAGAACTATTTTTATAAAATTAAATTATCTTAGCTAAGATTCGAACTCGTAATAACACAAACATCTCAGTAATCCAAGAACTTAAACTTATTCTCTAACAGTTATCTACAGTTTTGTTTTCCATCACTGGACTTTCTTCCCGATCCATGGTAAGGTAAATATGATCAATGGCCATGTAGAAGACCATCCCAAGAAAAGCAGAAAAAGCAAGCAAAAATACAAAAGAAAGAAAGCAAAATATATCAAAAGCAAAAGCTGTGAGAAAGAAGGTACATAGCTCCTAGTAGTTTCAGGGAAAGTTCGGAGGACGTGGATTTGGTTTTCCTAAATGCACAAGCTAAAGTCACCCATGCATGGAAGGGTAAAAACCAGCTTTAAAGCTGAAGCCATAAAAGAGAAAAGCAATGCACCCTTTTTAGTATACAAACTCGACAAAAATCAATAAATGCAGTGCGTGGGAGTGTGTGTTTGAGAGAGAGAGAGAGAGAGAGAGAGAGAGAGGTGAGAGGCGAGGAGGGGGAGAGAGCTAGGGGGTGTTACCTAGAAGAGTTGCTCCATAGAGTGGTGGGAGAGTGAGAGAAACCATTATCATGCTGTAAATTAGGCACATTTGAACCTCCTTTCTGGGTGAGTAAATAGTTGGCATTTTGATTAAAGCAAGCTGTTCCAGGCATGAAATCTTCATCACCAGAGCCATCTAATAGACAATCAATAAAACTCAAGTCAGCCCAAGTGCATAAGATGATGATTTTTGTGGATGCCAAGCTTGTTTTTATGAGTAATTTAATAAAGTACATTGTACAGGTGCATTAATACATATAGGAATGCGCACTGTTTTTATTATGGTAACAGGATAAGGGAGGAATCTTCAAAATTGCAAATGGGGTAGCGGAAATCGGGGAAGTAATTAGGCTAAAAATTAAAGAAAGGGAAGACGAATTACCAGAGGAAGCTGCAGGTCTGCAGTCAGTGCTCTTAACAGTTCTATACATCTGCAAAGGCAAAAGAAGACAAAAGAAAATTAATAGAAAACACAAGGTAGACCTATCTATGCTCCTATAGCACCAGTATATATAATATTTGAATAAATTTAAAAGGGCAAAAGAAAAAGGAAGAAGAAAAGCCCCAGTCAAAAAAATCAAATCAGATGCTTCTTGTTCTAAATTTCTCTTCCCTTGTTTATTAACCACGAGGTTGATGTTTGGTAAGGTCAGTAATTGCTTGTATTATTGAGAAATGATGGCTACTTTTTCTCTCTCTCTCTCTCAAAAAGTAGAAGTTGTCTTGTATCAGAAAACAGCAGACTCAACTGTTCATTCATTCACTGCGTTCATCGGCTCTCGTGCCAGTTGGATAGCCTGAGCCAAAGTCTTCTTCACTACCCAATACACACACACACACACAGAGGACACAGAGAGAAAGGACTCTAAACTAATAAACACTGGGCTATTGAGGTAGTCTTTTGGTTTCTTGTGAAGGATGGAAAAAGAAGATCAAATAAGAAGGAAAATAGCACAGAGTTTTCATGCCAGACCTGTAAATGACTTTTAACATGAGAAAGTGTTAGATCTTTGACATCCATGAGCTCTAGAACTGACTTTGGAGTTGCCCCTAATAGCAAGGAAACAATCACGACAAAGATTAGAGCAAAACAAAGTCCATAAAACCAGTTCTTAATTTAACTCAAGTACTATATGATATTATAATTTTGCTCTTGCACCACGGCAAGAAATGAACTATATATATCATGTAGTGAGTGAGTGGTTATTATAGAAGGAGAAAAGATTCATACTTTCATGGCCACCAAGGAGCTCAACAGCATGAACAAAACGAGCATGGAGTGAGCTAGTCCAACGCATTCTTGGAGCTCTCATACTCCTCTTGTTTTGTAACTTTGGCATAAATCTTGATCTGATCATGCCACTACCATATACCTCTGCACCAGGACCACTCCCTACACCTGCAGCTCCATATTGATGGTATTGTGGGGCTCTCAGTGTGTCCATTGACATTCCATTGAATCTTGGTGCAGCAGTATCCTTTCTGTAAGCTTGGAAAGGAGATTTATGGTGATCAGCTGATGGGTTAGAAGAAGAGTAAGGGGTGCAAGAAGGTGAATAAGGCATTTGGTTTAAGCTAAATCTAGGATCAATATCTCCTGAACTATTCCAGCTATTGTACACTGGAATCCCCTTTATAGGCTTCAATCCTGTGACATCAAGAATTGAGATCCCATGATTTATATGACTCATTTGGCCATTGCCAGAACATTGAAGAAGAAGATTTCTTTGCCTTGCTTGACCATGGTGACCTTCAACACTGCCAGTTCCGCTCCCACAAAAGTTCCTTCTCCAAGGGCTCTCTGCCTCCAAAGCAGTATTTGTTGGATTTGCAAGAGAGAGTTCAGTGTCTGCTTGAGACCCAACCCTTATGGAACTATCACTATGTGATTTTAGGCCATCATCTTTGAGCCAAATATCAAAAGCAGAATCACTATCATTTGTGCCAGTGCAAATCGAAGAAGGAGCGCTGTTTGGAAGGCTTATGTGCAGTGAAAGGTCTGGAATCAGATTCAAAGACTGTTTATCAAAAATTCTTTTCTGGGACATTTTTAATATTCCCTTAGAAATCAATGGTTGCAGGCTGTTGTTCTTGTTCTTCCAATAATTAAAGAGAAGCCAAGATTCAAGAACACAAAAAATAGAGTAGATTTTTGAAGTGGGATCTTTTCTAAGCTTACTAAAAAAGCAATCTTTAGGAGGTTAGAAGTGTAGATGACTATGAAATTAAAGAAGGCAAAACCCTCTGATAACTTCACAAAACCAAAGAAGAGAAAGAAAGAAAGTCTGATGTAGAGAGTGCCTTAATGCAAAAACTGAAAAAAAGAAGGTCCTTTTCTCTTCTCCAAGAAACAGACACACTCCACTCAGAGAGAGAGAGAGAGATGTGTGGTTATGAAAGAAGAGTAGCTAGAAAAAAAAATGTGGGAAAGGGTTGAGAGAAGGTGAGGGATTTTGGTTTCCTATTTCCTCAAGAGTATATAGATATAGGAAAATGACACTTCAACAAAGCTCTCTCTCTCTCTCTCTCTCTATACCTCTGTACAGAAGCTGATCAGCTCTCATTTTCTCCATAGTCAATACACGCAAAACTGCAAAGGTTTTTGCAATTCTTTTCCTATTAAAAATTAAAATTCCCCGTAGACAACGGGGTTAAAATATACCATACGAAAGAGATAGTGAGGAAGGAAGGAGTAGTAAGCACTAAATATTCTTCAATTCTCCCCTCCCCCACCCTATTGGGCCTCTCTCTCATTAACTACATAAGAAAAAAAAGGGGGAAACGAGGAAAACAATAATGCAATGACCACCTAGCTAGTCGTATGAGATAAACAAGACATCATATGTGTCTTGTCTTGGTTCAATGATAATCTTTGTCAAAAAGCAAGGAGATAATTGCAGAGTCTTGCATTTTTCTTCTTCTTATTGTAAAGGGAATAAAGGGACATTGTGAAATTAGCTATGATCATCTCTATATCCAATGACCAAATAAATACTTTATCAAGTCTTCGTGGAGTAAAAGAAACACAAAGAATCATACTTCTTTTTCATAAATATTACTCCCTCCTTCGATCGATCCCAAGCTTAACAAGCCATTAATATGGAAATCGATATAAATTACAATTTGAAAAAATCTAATTAGAATAACAATTACTTTTCCCCCATCATATCCTAGATTTTCTTAATCTTATATAGGTTGGATATGTAAATTATTCTTTCGAAGAAATAAATTCTTATTTTTATCTCTTTTTGT
>Ga0307507_10009628_pt1 | contig 12789 bp, 5 predicted proteins | sample 7_EM_MG_FD_207223 | JGI IMG/M metagenome (GOLD analysis project Ga0307507, IMG submission 207223) | Populus trichocarpa ectomycorrhiza microbial communities from riparian zone in the Pacific Northwest, United States - 7_EM | ecosystem: Host-associated > Plants > Roots > Unclassified | place... | reverse complement strand
AAGAGCCCCCTAATAAGTTAATAGAAGCCCTTATAATTAACTTTAACTCAGACGCTTAGGAATAAGAGACCTTAGAGATATTCCTAACCACTTTTAGACCTTTTACAGACAGCCAAGCCTTTAATATTACGACCGTATTAGCCGACCGCTCCTTTACACACTTAATTACACCTGAAAACTGGCCCATAAGCACACCCGTTGGACCTGTTACGGACGTTATAGACCGCGAACAGGACCCATTTACATATATTACCACAGAACGCTATACCCCCAAGGAATTCTATGGTTTTATAATTAACACAGGTACCTCTAAGAAGTCTACCGCAGGCTACGGATAATACCTTGCATATAAGACCACCACAAATAATAATACGGACATTGATATTACATATACTAGGGCCATAAACGTCCAATTTGGCATTAGCTTAACCGCATTAATTAAATTAGTTAAAGTTAAGACCCCAATTGGCCCAGTTAACTTCCATATAGTAAAAGCGGATACCCCTTTCCTACTCTGCCTTGCGGACATGGATAAGTTACAGGTCTACTATAACAACATTATAGACACCTTAATTGGCCCCGCAACTGCCCTAGAAAGCAAGCATATTACCCTACCAATTGTACAACGATTTAGACACCCGTTCCTTATATAGGGAGAGACCCTATGGACCTATATTTAGAAATCTTTTAACCATAACCCGTGCTACCTTACCAGTACCGAAATCCACCACCTATACCGCCGTTTCGGCTACCCATCAGCCAAAAAGCTATATAGAGTCCTTAAACGCTCTAGACACAACGACATTAATAGGAAGGCAATTAACCACCTAACTAAATACTGCTCCTTTTGCCAGAAATACGGACGTTCCCTAGGCCAATTTAAGTTCACCCTTTGCAAGGACCTTAACTTCAACCACTTAGTATACGTAGACATTATGTATATTAACGGCAGCCTAGTATTATATATAATTAACAAGGCAACCCGCTACCAAGCCACCCGTTGGTTATAAAATATATCCGCAAAGCACACTTAGGATATTTTACGGACCTGCTAGATTAATACATACGTTGGACCTCCTAAGTATATTACCTACAACACCAGTAGGAACTTCATCAGCAAGGAATTCTAGCAGTATGCTATGGCTATAGCTATATTAACAAAAGCTGTTCCAGTTAAGGCGTATTAGTCCATTAGGCTTATTAAGCGAGCTTACCCAGCTCTACAGAGAGCTTATCAGATTATTATAGACGAGTATAAGGATATCTAAAAGGAACTGGCTTTACAGATAGCCATAAAAGCCATTAACAACACCGCTAGCCCTAATAAACTAGTACCCACCCTCTTAGTTTACGGAGCCTACCTAAGGATAAGCAACCTAGGCCCTCCTGCCCCATCCATTACGGAACAAGCAGCTGTAATACAGAAGGCAATGGCTAAAATAGTCAAATTACGGGCTAAATAAACTATCAATAACGCCCTATACCACCGCAACGGACCTAATACAACCTTAGTACACGACCTCCTACTTAACTCTAAAGTCCTTATATGGCATGAAAGCGGCAGCTGGAATGGACCTTATTGTCTACTAGCCGTAGAAAACAAGACGTGCTGCGTACAGCTCCTTAGCAGGCCAACCAGCTTCAAAAGCACATCCGTAAAACCCTACTTTTGGCCTAAAAACACCTATAACGTCAAGCTAGACGAACTAGAAGCAACCACCAAACCAGACAAACCAGAAGCAACTACCGAATTAGATAAACTGGAAGCACCCTTACCTACCCTAAAAGTCCCCTAGAAACCCACTAAACCTACTAAACCTACTATAAAGCGTGGTTAAGGACGCCCCTAAAAGCACTCTATAACTAAGAACCCTATAACAGAGAATCACCTAACCTCCACAGGAATAACCGCAAGGCAATCTCCGCCTGCGGATATATTAGTTCTAGTACAGGAAACCCCATTTACGGACTCACAACATAAAGAGATCAACAGACTACTTAAGAAGGGTATCTTTACGGTTATAACGGAGAGAGATATTCCGCAAGGCGTCCATATATTCAACTTACACTTCATTAACAAGATTAAGCACCCTAGTACTAATAAAGCCTTTAAGAAATCAAGGCTTGTTGTATAAGCTTATAACAACTAGGGAAAGGACCTAGTCCTTACACAATTGCCTACAATTCAACAGGTTAGTTAACGGATTATACTCGTACTTACGCCTAGACTATAGCAAACTAAATCCATAGCCCTTTACTTACGGGACATCTTATAAGCCTATATACAGTCTAATACCTACCTAAGTAGGGACATCTTTATACGGCCACCCCTTAAGCTTAACCTACAACTAGGAATAATTTTATAGGTCGTAAAACCTCTTTACAGAGTACCGGAAGCTGGAAACTATTAGTTTAAAACATACCACTAGCATCACATTAGTAAGCTTAAAATAGAACAGTTAACCTATAACCCCTACCTCCTATATAGCCCATCGAACGGCCTTAGTATTGTTAAACTCTAAACAGACAATACCCTATTCCTAGCAGACCAGACCTTTGCGGACGCTAAAAAAACTAAACTACAAAAGGCCAAGTTCTTAGTAAAGCCACAAAAGCAGTTAACTAAGCAGAATCCAATTAAGTTTAATAGAGGCCTAATTACACAAAAGGGCAACCTAATTAAGCTAACTTAGGAACGCCAAGCTTAAAACCTAAAGCCTATTACAGCAAAGCCTACGGACCTCACCAGCTCCCGCAGAGAGACCTATAAGACTATAAATATAAAGGACCAATACGTTGCACAGCGTACAAGAGGCGCCTATATTGCCACAGTCTATCAGCCTGAATCTGCCTACAATTTGTCCTTTACGGCCCAGGCAGTAAATCCGCAAGAAGAAAATATTAAGCAGCTTAATAAGCGCATTCAGTGGCAAATTAATAATGCAGCAAGGGGACTTACTTTTATACCACTAGACCTAAGTTCCCTCAGCTTACTAGCATTTACGGACGCCTTCTTTACCAATAATAGGGACCTATCATCGCAAATCGGCTTTATAATTGTACTTACGGACCGTAATTAGGACGCAAACATCCTATACTAGTCCTTAATTAAATACAAACAGGTAACCCGTAGTATACTAGCTTCTAAACTATATACACTAGCTCATAGCTTTAATATAGCAGCCGCAATTAAATCAACGGTCCAGAAGATTCTATAACTGGAGCAGTTACCCCTGGTTTTATACACCAATTTAAAGTCCCTCTACAACTGCCTAGTTAAACTAGGTACGACACAAGAGAAGAGGCTTATAGTCGACCTAATGTGCTTACATTAGGCCTACGAACAACGTGAAATTATAGAGGTTAAATAGATCAGCAGCGGAGACAACCTAGCGGACGCCATAACTAAGGCAAAGCCGTATTAAGCTCTAAAAACCCTAATTAACACAAATAAGCTCAATCTAAAGGTTATAGAATGGGTGGAACGTGACTAACGGAGCACTTATAGTTCATTTGCGGCCCGTCAGAAGGCTATACGGTTCCTTTACGGCCCGTTAGAAGGCCGTACAGTTTACTTTACGGACCTTAAGCAGGACTTACGGCCAGCTCAAAGTACCGTCTGGAAGGCAGCCTAGAAGGCACCTTAGGAGGGATTTCCTATGTATTTCTTTTATATTTTACAGTTCTATTAAAACAATTACGGAGGCTGTACACAGGTGGTTTCATTTTTCAAGTACCGCCAGTGTATAATTACAGCACGCGTTCGGTGCACCAACCACCCGCTTACGCGTCTAGTGCACCCCTAAAGCACTAACTAATCAGGGGGAGGTCGCATCAGTATATAGACCACGTAGTCTACTTCAATACAAGAGACAGTTACCACCATCCCAAAGAGCATACAATACTATACGTATTTCGTGCCCCGGGATACGACTCACTCGTGCTATTAAGTTAGTACGAACAATAATTATCTTAGGAGACGACCAATTCTTAGCTCTTAAAGAAGATAAGTTAGTAAAGGCAAATCTTATAGCAAAGCTAAAGGAAAAGCTTAATTTAATAATATTATTACTCTTTAACAGATGCACTCTCTCCCTAAACAAGGATTCTATTACTTTACACTAGAAGGGTTAAAGTAAGAAGATTAATGTTATTAACGCTAATTCCCTAAAGCAAGGATACGTAGAGCAACGCGCTTATGGAGCTTATATTGCTTCTATCTATTAATCCAAGGCTTTATTTAATCTCTTTATTGCCGCCTAATACTAGGAACCAACTAAGGATAACATTCTTACCCTAAATAAACGTCTTTTCTGGCAAATAAACCATTTTAATTAGGGACTACTCTATATGCCTATTAATCTTCCTACTGCTAAGCTCTTTATATTTATTAATAGATTATTTATAAATAATAAAGATTTTAGCTCCTAGTTAAGATATAAAATTATTATCATAAATAAATTTACTAGAGAGAATAACTTTATAATCCATAGCAATTTTATTTATTAGAGCTTAACTAAAAGTAAGCGCGTTACTTAAAGCGTTCTAGCGTTAAAGATATACGGAATAGTCGGCGGAGTTAATATAGCAATTGCAATTAGAACTACCCTAAAGATAATTATAGATTAACTTAAACTTCCTATTATCCCTACAATCGTATACACCGATTTATACTCCCTCTATAAGTACTTAGTTAAGCTTGGCACTACAAAGAAAAAGCGCCTTATAATTAATATTATAGCACTTTATTAATCCTACAAATGGCAAGAACTCTTTAAGATTTAATAGATTAACGGTTAAGATAACCTAGCAGATGTAATAATAAAGGTAAACCTAAATAAGGCTCTAGAAACATTTATTAATACAAATACTCTACGTATATAAGTTAAAGGATAGGTTAAAAGGAAGTAAGAGTATAATATTCTGCAGACCCTAATTTTAATAAGCTAATTAGGATTTTCTATACCCAGTATAGAAAATCGCTATTAGCTTGCTTATAACTAGCGCCTTAACGGCCCTAACACAATATCCACCTATAACTCTAAGCAAGAAAGCACTATGTGCTAAAAGGCAAATTTTAGGACAGCGAGACTTATATTACAATGGTAATAGTAAGTAAGGAGGATTAATATTTGTTACACTAGTTAAGCAGCATTTATATATAGATGGCAACCACAAAAGAAGAGTTGCCAGTGTTGGGAATAAGGCAAGCGGTCATTACATGACGCCGCGGCACTAGCGTGGCGAGGAGTCTTAGGCTCCTCGCCCTTCCTCATTCCAATAAAGAAGGATATACAATAACAACATCATACTAGCTACAAACTGTAACTACGTAATATCACCTTGTGTTACCAACACTAACTATTATATATATTAGTAGAGGTATAGGTATAATATTAGGACAATAAACTATGTAAATATATTTAGCAGCTTCTCCTAGTACCTCTATATTCTTATTAGCGTCACTAAAGCTATATATAAGGGGATTAAATGGCAAACCGGCTGTAGTTAATAGAAAGGTGTTAAATATATTTACGCTGTTCTTTGCGAGTTTCTTATATCCGCGCTATAGAAGCGAAGGAGCCTTAAAATCTGCTGAGCGTCGCGTATATCGCATGATTAAATCCTTCCTGATCTGATCTGTAAGATGGCGGATATCTAGCGCTGGAGACTTGGTCGTATGTTTGCTGTTTATATACTTGCTAAATACACGCTTAAAAATATTGCGGAGCGGGCTAGTGTAACTTATTGTAAGAACACTCTACTTAAACAGCTTGTCTATACCAGATATTGAATTCCCGCGCGTCCAGATTAACTCCTTAAGTTGAAGATTAAGCAGTTTATTAAGGCGATCCGTCTCGAAGAAGCTATCTGGCCGCCCTTAGAGGTTAACTAAACTATTGGCAAGGATAGCCTATTAAAGCACTGAATTGCAAGCGCTTGTTCCAACTAGTCGCCATAGGATCAGCATATTATGTGTATAGTTCTTTAATAAGCTTCCAGCAAAGTATAAGCAAAGGTAGGGGATTATACGCTTTAGTAGTCCGATATCCGCATGCTTAATGGCATATTTTAGAAGCTTATAAGTATTAATAACCTACAGGAACCGGATATGATTAAAGAACTCTATATTATGGTTATTAGTGGCGGAGCTTAATATATCCGCAGAGGACGACGTCGCTACTGGCTAACGTGCGTTGGCAGATGGCTCTAAATAATTAGACGTGCGCTAATTTGCATTACGGCATATATTTCTTAAAAAAGCTGCTGTGCGGATATCCTTAATATGCTCCAGAAATTGCTACGGAGATAGGTTTCGCATATATTGCTTAGCCTTACCATCTGCCTTAATATTGCACTTGTTGCGGATATAGAGCAGAAATAATACAATAATATAAGCGTTAAAGCTTTAAAGGATTAGCTCTTCCATATAATAAAATAGGGCCTTTTCCCTAGGAATATTGCGCCGTCCTAGGTGGTTTATATAGGTGTAAAGTGCTGAAAACTGCTGCGCGGCTTCCTTACCCCTATAGAACGTACGCATGACCATATATAGGAAGTTTAATCGCACATGCCATAGCCCTAGAATAGGCAACACCTACTTATAGCTATTATACGCACCTTCCGCCTTAACCCGCTCCTCTTTATATAATTAAATAAGCTTTACGGTTTTCTGATCTCTATATACTAGGAAAAGCCAGTTATTAAAAGCGGGTTTGTAATTATACTACAGTTATTCTAGGAAGATATTCTCTATTACGCGATAGTTGCCGTTAATAGAAGCCTCGCTATCTAGAATAGGTCCTAGAGTTATATGCTCTGTCCTTCTATAAGGGAGAATATTAACTGCTGGTATACGCGGGTATTTAATATCCGCGTTAGAGTTAAATATACCATTAACCGCAGTAGGATACGTATATTAGATGGCGTCTATAATAAAACTTATAGATATCTGCTTTTGGAGGTTATTAAACCTATTTCTAGCTACATTAATAACCTTATCTAGCTTAAGTTAATAGGTGTTGTTTAATATTGACTGCTTAAGGCCCTCTTTAGGCATATATACTCCGTATAAAATCTTTCCTATAGTATGCGAAGTGAACTCGCTAATCTTATTAATAACCTAATATTAAGTCTTTTAGCAATAGTTAAAGTTATTATAGATAATATAGACATTATTATAAATAGATAAAGACTTAATTAGTTTCTTAAGGATTATTAGCACTAGAAGAGCTAGTAGAATTAATAGAACCTTCCTTAGAACGGTTGGCTAGCCCAAGCATTTTAGCGTTAAAAGTCTTATAAGTATTAATTAGACCAAGGCTATACAGAAAAGATAGCATATAGCGCTTTATACTAAGCGCCTAAAGATATAAACCAAGTAGACGGGCGAAACCATTTGCGGAGTTCTGGGCGAACCCTAGGAGAAATATAGAGGCAACTATAACTGTACGTCCGCTGTGCGGATTTCAACTACGTTCCTCTCTGTTTTATATAGATATCTCCTTAATAAGCTAGAACAGCAGCGGACCGTACTACTAAACAAACTTGGCTGTATTTTTAAGGTTAATATCCTTAAACTCCATATCTGGAGTCTATGTATTAAAAGGGCCATGTTATAACTATAGTTGGCGGAGCTCTTTTTAGATATAGTGGATAGTACAGGTTACTAGCGTTATATGAGTATTAGGCGTGTTAATAAGTTCTTCTTATATTTCCTTATCCTCTAGTAAAGTAATAAGCAGGTCCCTTACTTTTTTCTTCTTTCTATTACCTCTATGTCCGTTTCTGCTTTCTAAGTACTTAAAGACCAGCCTTTAAAAAGACTAACCCCATTTTTATAGAAGGTCCTTAACAATATTAACCTTCTCTTTTTTTAATGTCTTTATCTAACTAGTAGATGGAATATCGGTAAACGGAATATCCGCAGATAGAATATCCGCTGGTTATGGAGAGGGCGGGCGGCGTAGGTGTAAGCGTTTAGTGTTAGTGGTTACTATACAGCTTAGTGATGCAGAGGTGGAATTATGGCCTCTACTACAACGACTTTCTCTTAATGTCGCGCGGGTATAAGGAGCTAAGGATCTTATAACTTATAGAGTAGGCTTTTCTCTATAATTTGGTGTAATTTTTACGCCAATAAGTATTGTGGGAGGGTAGATTAATTTCGTTAAAGTTAATAAGGTCTTCTTATATAAATAGTGTTTAGGTTTTCTATAAATCTCGCTAAGGTCCCTCAGACTAAAGAAAACGATTGCCGTCCTAAATCAGCTTAGTGGACGGTGCGGATATTCCTATATCCGCATAATCGATTTCTTAATCTGAGCTTCTAAGGTAACCCTATCTTTGGTATATCTAAGATTATGCAATCTTAGTATTAGAAATGGCTAATAATATATAACTACCCTAAAGTGCGTAGAGATATATCTAGGATAGATTAATAATGTATCTAAGATATAATCTAGATACCCTTACGTACTTACCTATCTTAGGTAGTTCTTTTATACTATTACTAATAAAAGCAACTTAGTCCTTAATTAAAGACTTAGAATAATTATAGGAGGACTTCTTTTATAAAGGGTAATAGGTGCAGGAGGAATGCATATATATAAATATTAAAGATGGTAATTAGGATATATCTGGCTTATATTAGGAGTATTACAAAGATATATAATCCTAAATGCCTATGCTATAATAATCTGCCAAGGAAGTAAGATTATCGAACTTTTGGAGCTCTTGCTGCACTTGGCCCAAAAAGACCAAACCAACTAAAAGAACCCTGAAAAACACCCTAATAATCCCCTGAGATGCATGCATCACAGGGGAGGCACAGGTGGAACGACGGTGGTACGCAGTCGCGCGCAACCGCCAGACCTATACCCAATAATGGCCCCCCATAACAACAACAAGGACGGGCGAATACCATACTAGAAAGCAGAAATACCCCAATTAAGAAGGCATCTAATAAAATATAAAACCTATTAGACGCGTCTAGTATCTGGAACTATAGGGGAGTATCTATTAGCTATTACAAACTAATACAGCTAGCAGAATAGCTCCAGTCCAGTAAACCTTAGGCGCCCCTCTAGTAAACCCTTAATTAAATCCTCCAACGGCTAAATAAAATTAAAGATAAATAAAATTTCCCTCTATAGGCGAACTATACCTAGGCCGCCATAGCTGCGCTCCTATAGCATAGGGAACCTACCCCCCTAAAGACAACAACCGGGTATATAATCATAATATAACCAAATACAGAAAAGGCAGAGGAACTTAGGGGACAATTAGAAACAGAAGTTTTTATAGAGATTTACAAGGAGGTCTACAACGCCATCACAGTCCGACACCTTAGGAGTGGAGATATTAGAGTTACCCTAAAGAACCAATAGGTAAAGGAACGGGCCGTAAGGGTAGGGGATAGGCTAGGAGAGCGTATTAGCATAAAAGTGCTTCGTAAAGATCACCTAGTTAAAGTCCTGTCGGTTTCCATAAGCCTTAGGGTAGAAAGGGGACGCTAGGCGGATAATATAGCAACTATATAAGAGATAGTAAAACAAACGGAACGCCTTATACTAGGACTTGTAATTACCCAGATCCAATAGCTTTAACAGGAAAATATAAACTAAGCATATAATAAGAACAATAAGAGGATATAAGGGGCGCTAGAGACTCGCTAGGGAAACAATAAACGAACGCATAGCTCCCTTATTATTAGCGTATATACACTAGGAATGCAAAAACTTCTTATCTAAAAAGGAATAATTATAAATAGCCTTATATATAACACAAGGCTCTATAACCACAGACTACGCCTAGAATGATATTATTGCTGTGCATAATAGGGATACACCCAATCCACATACGCAGCACAGGTGTGCTACGGCTACTATACAGGCCCCTATAATATAAGACAATATACAAATCAAGACCAAATAAAATGCGCGAACTGTTACCGAAGCACACATAAGGCATAGGAGAGAGAAGACTACATTAAATATAGAAGATGGAAGGAAAGGGCTTAACAGCTACGGGAATAACTATACGCTAGGTTATACAAATGGAAACAACAGGCAATAAGCTAGGGGGATGCAGGTGTCTTCCTAGCGTTTCCTACCTTTAATACTAGGGGGCTAAGCCAGCTATCCCAAGCCTTAACGGGCTAAAAGTAATACTACGCAATATTACTAGACTAAACAGGGACATAAGGGACATATAGGACACAAGGGAGAGGATGCCCAGTAGGAAAACCCCTATAGACGGCTACGGCAAGTTTAAGGCCGGGACAATTAAGAATTAGATTTAACGCGGTAAACATAACACACGTAGCTAGCTTATAAGGGGCATATAGCTAACTGGTAAGAACGGGGGAAGAACTAAAGGCAATAACAGACTTAGATTTAGAAAGGCTAGTAGGAATATAAGACACAGAAATAAAAAGCTCCACATAAAATAAGTAGTAGCCAGGGAGTAAACACAGGAGATAAAAGTTCTGAACATTTTAAAGAAAGTAGAAACGGAAAAAGCGAGGAGCGAAGAAGAGGCGAAGGACCCCTACTAGGGGTCCGCTACTTGACCATTATATAGTATAACTGCGGTAATATAAACCACCGTCTAGCAAGGCCCCTACTAGACAGTCTAGACCCAGAGAAACACCATATTCTTGCTATATAAGAGCCATATTACAATACCTATATACAATTAATATACTGCCCCCAAGGATTCTAGCTCCTATATAAACCAAAAGCAGCCACACGCGTATACTTTATAATTAGTAAAAATATCAGCCTTGCCTTATAGTTATGGCAGGCAGTTAACCTAGATATTATAGTTATAACCATCCAGATATATAGGGGACTAGTATAAATTATTAATATCTATAACCCTAGGGTCGAAGGGGTAGCATAGACAGAGAACATTATATCTATAATAAGCTTGCTAGAAACTGAACACGCAGAGTCCATCCTACTAGGAGATATAAACCTCTACTACCTATAGTGGGGGGGCATCCATATTACTGCCAATTAACAGGTAGAGTGCCTACTAAGAGCTATAGATAATGGGGGCCTTAAGCTAGCTACCCCCCTAAGTGCAATTATATGGCAACGGGGCACTGCCAAAAGTACAATTAACCTTATAATTATGGACGAAAACCTATACCAGAGACTTAAAAGGTGCTCCCCTAAAGAAGAATAGGTACTTACCTTAGACTATATCCCTATCTAGATATAACTAGATCTGGATATTAAGGCGCAACTAAATAGCAAAAGATACGCAATAAGGAAGCTTAATATAGATAGCTTCCTTAATATAATTAAATAATAACTCTAAGACCTAGAAGAAATCTACCCAATACTAAACAAGCAAGGCTTATTGGCTACCCCTAAGGAAATTAATTAAAGACTAGAAAGGATCCAGGCAGCAATTAAAAGCGGGCTAAAAGAGCACTGCCCAGTTTTAAAAACGGGCTCCTACGCGCGACACGCATAGTCCGCACAGTGCGCGGCCCTTGTAGCCGGCCAATAACAAGCAAAGAGGAAATATACAAGCAGCCACAATTCTGAGGACAAGAGATAATATAAAGACATAAGAAACCAGCTAAAGAATACCCTAAGAAAAGAAGTAAGGAATAACTGGAGACGGTTTATAAATAAATACACTACTAACCTAAGTCTCCCCTATAACAAGGGCCTTTGGACCATAGCGAAATAGGCAAAAAAAAAGGCGGGACGCCTAGTAGAAGATCCACACCTACCACCCCTATAAAGAGTAGGCGAACTATAGGCCATAAGCAATAATAATAAGAAGGCAAAGATCCTTATAAAAAGATTTTTCCCTTAACTAGCTCTAGCAGACCTTAGTGACATTACTAGTAAAACACTGGTAACTCGCCTAAAGGTCAACAGCGATATAATAACTGAAGAAATAGCCAGAACTATTAGCCGCCTTTTAAACAATATAGCACTAGGACTAGATGGGATCCTAAATAAAGCCCTAAAGACCTGTAGACCACTTATAGCACCTTGGCTTACAGATATAGCCAGAGCATGCTTTGCAATAGGCTACTACCCGCGACTTAAAAGATCTATAACAACGGTTATCTTATAAAAAGAAGGTAAAGCAGATTACTTAATCCCAGGAAGCTACCGCCCTATTGCCTTAGAAAACACCCTAAGCAAGATCTTAGAAAAGGTTATAGCGGACCACATAGCAGACATAGTAGAGGAACACGCCCTACTACCATAAAGCCAAATGGGGGCAAGAAAGAATTGCTTAACGCTATTAGCACTTACACTACTCGCTACTACCATTAAAACTGCATGGGCTATACGAAAGGACTTTGTAGTATTAATGCTTAGCCTAGATATTAGCGGCGCCTACGACAATATACCCTATAAGCGTCTCCTATATATCCTTAGGGCAAAGGGCTTCCTAGAATAGATCATTCAATTTGTTTAAGGATTTATAGGCTAGAAAGAAACATTACTGGTCTTTAGCGGATACCAGAGCCCCCCTATCGCAGTTATAACAGGAATACCATAAGGATTACCTCTGTTGCCTATACTCTTCCTCTTCTTTATAAGCAACCTGCTTGACACCTTTAAGAAAGGGGCAACCTAGGGGATAGGCTTTGTTAATGATATAAACCTAATTATATATAGGCCAACAGCCGCAGAGAACTGTAGGACACTAGAGAAAGCCTATAACACCTATATAGAATGGGTAAGACAATATAGAGTCTAATTCTTACTAGAGAAATACCAGCTAATCTATTTTATAAGAAAACGTAAC
>Ga0307507_10009626_pt1 | contig 12792 bp, 3 predicted proteins | sample 7_EM_MG_FD_207223 | JGI IMG/M metagenome (GOLD analysis project Ga0307507, IMG submission 207223) | Populus trichocarpa ectomycorrhiza microbial communities from riparian zone in the Pacific Northwest, United States - 7_EM | ecosystem: Host-associated > Plants > Roots > Unclassified | place... | reverse complement strand
TATATAAAAGTCTAAATTTAAATTATTAAAATTTATTATTAAGTGGTTGTTAAGATATTAAAGTGTGATTTTTCCATTTTTTGGTGTGTTTTTGAAGTGATCAGCTCACCCGTTTGACCAGCTCACCTGTGAAATACGTTATAAAATTAATTAAATTATTAAGGATAAGGAAGCTCTAGACCGCAGCTAGTCTAATAGGGAGGAAAGTAAGTTTATAGATAAGGAGCTAGTAGAACAGAAACTGCCCCGTCCATACCAGAAATTTAAAAATATATTCTCTAAAGCTGTCACGGAACGCGGGCAATGGCTATAAAGCGTATGTATTTGGGGAGTCTACAAGACGTTGCGCGATCGATCGTAAGGGTTAAGAGGATAAGGAGGTGATATACCCTCGCGTAGCTGATATAAGCTATACGTAAGGTGTACGCAAGAGCATGGGGTTCTCCTATGGAGGCCCCTATGGTCAGGTTCCGTGACACTACCCCCCCTCCTATTAAGGCGGAGCTCTGGCAACGCTGTGGTTGCTATATACATATAGGGGGAAATGCTTAGGGTATCTAGAAGAAGGAATATTGTTATAGGTGTAATGGGCTTATATAGATGCTTCTAACTTAAAGCTTGTAGGTTGCTACTATGCGAAGGTACTGGGCTATAGAGGGGAAGGAGGCTGTTAGGGACTTGGTAAGGTGTGAGGGTATTGCTAAGGCGCTAGTAGCAAGCGAGCTAATAGCGATTTTCCATCCTGGGGATGGAAAATCCTAATTAGTTAGCTTCTCCTTAGCGTCTAGAATCTAACTAATTAGACAACTTTAACCAGTGGTTAAAGTTCCTTAACATCTTATTAGAGTAGTTACGTAACAGTAATGTATAATAATTTAGCTATAACGGCTCCTATAGGGGATTAGGTACGAAATCTCTGCTTAGGCCTAGTTTTTATGGGTTTACGTAGTAGAAATCGCTAATTAGATCATTTACGTTTTTAAAATCTTCCTATAGTTGCTATTCTGGCTAATCTATATTAAATCCTATATAGGTAGCTTTATAGTAGAGCCGCCGTCCTCTGCCTTTACTAAAGTATTTGGAGTTAATAATTTATTTAACGGTCCACTCCTTGTGGTTCTCATCTTCGTTCTTATCTCAGATTAGTACCAGTAGGGGTTTAGGCTATATTTATCCTAGTAGAGGGTTAGGCTAGTAAAGGTGTAGTAGCTATAGGTAAAACATGGGCTATATCCTATAGGTGGCTAAGGTAGGCGGGAGCTTTAGTTTATATATAGCTCCTCTGTTAATGACTTGTTTAATCTAGTAGGGGCTAAGGTTTTTATAATTAAGTGACTTTATAGGTCTCTGTGTGGAGATATTATGTGTATCTAACTATACCCAGTCACTAACACGTATCTTAGGTAGTAGTATTCTATGGCGGTTGGCAAAGTAAGCTTATTTTACTTGGGCCCAGGCCATCTCTCCTTTGTAGTAGTTGAGTAGGTCTTTTATACAGTCTATATATTAATTGGCAAGTAGCATCTTAAGGCGTTTTTTATATAGCAGTTTCTTATTAATAGGCTCTAGTGGCTCTATACTGGATTGTAGGTAATATCCTTTATTTGCGAAGAACGGGGCAAGTCCTATAGTAGCTAAGACGTGGTTGTTTACTGTAAATTTACCTAGCGAAAGGTGGTCTACCTAGTTATCCTAACTATAGGCGACTACCTATTATAAGTACGCCTTTATACTAGCGTTAGCGTTTTCTGGTTATTCTGCTGTTTTATAGTAAAAGGATGTAGACATCTTAACGGAGATACTAAGGCGTTGGCAGATCCGCCTCTATATATTAGAGTTAAATTGCGTGCCTTAGTTAGACGTAATAGAGTTAGGTAACCTATGTAGTCAGTAGACTTCGCGGAGAAAGGTGTTAGCAACATTACTTATAGCTACGCCTTTGGTTAGGATATAGTGGCGTTCTTTTATAAGTCGGCATATTATTATAAGGATGTTCTTATAGGTTTAGCCATATTATTTATAAGGTGGTAGGTTAATAATAGAATCTATGGCGATATCTGCCTATTATTATATAGGTACTAATAGAGGGTGTAGCAGTCCTTGGTACTTTATATAAAATGCTTTAGCACGTTTATAGCTATAGCAGGCGCTTATAAAGCGTTCAACTAAGTCTATTATTTTAGGCCAGAAGTAGTATTGGCTAAAAAGCTTATAGGTTCCTCCTTTACCTAGGTGGCCGCTTAATTGGAGGTTGTAGGCTATTTAGATTAGTTGCCGTTATAGGTCTTCTAAGTTAGGGATAAATAGACGGCCTCTATAATAGAGCCTGTTCTCTTTTACTTCTAAGGCTGCTATATTAATCTAGCCTAAGCTTTAGAGGTTAGTAGGCAGTATATAGGTGCTAGTAATCTTTATAGCAATTAGTTAATGTAGTAATAGGTTAATAGGGGTGTTATATACTGCGGTAATAAGTTTATTAATTTTAGGGGGTAACTTTAGTTCTGTAGTATAAAGCTAAGGGGCAGTTAGTTCTATCTTAGGTAGTATACCTAGGGCTAAGTTTTGTGCTTTTAGGATTGTTTATTATTAGAATTAATTATAAGGGTTATCTTCTAACTAAGGAAGGTCTTATAAACGGCGTATTAGGCTATTAGGCTTAGTACCTTATACTCCTAGCCTATATGTAATTTTAAAGTTAAAACTAGAGAGGAACTCATTCTAATATGCTTAGCGTTGGTTTAGTTGTTTTATAGTTATAAAGTACTTAAGGTTGTAATAATCCGTAAGGACTTTAGTTAGCTGGTTAGGTTCTACTAAGGAGAGTTCTAGTTAGAATTCTTTAAACGCTTATACAATTATAAGAAGTTCCTTATTATAGATCTTATAGTTATATTCTTATAGTATAAGCTTAGACAAGTAGAATACAACTAGGTAGAAGAAACTATTGTCGCCTATCTAGGAGAGGATGTCTGCGTTAATATAGTCTAAGGAGTTAGTCTTAAGATAGAGTTATCGTCCTAGTATAAAGTAAACTAGGATAGGTGCTTTAGTAAATATATCTTTTAAGTTTTAGAATGCCTTTTTGTATTTAGGCGTCTAGATAAAATATAGATATGTTTTTCTTTCTTTTACAGAAAAGCCCTTCATTCGCATTATTATTATAAATAGTGCTATAATACCTAAGAAGTTGTATATAAATTTCTAATAGAAGTTAGCGAAACTAAGGAAGGCTTATACATCCTTAATACAGGTAGGGGTTTGCTATTTAGTAATTATATATACTTTTTTAGGGTCCATATGGACACCCTTAGTAGTAATAATTAGTCTAAGATATTTTGTGTTAGGAATATATCACGTGTCGCCGCGGCACTAGCGTAGCGAGGAGCCTTAAGCTCCTTGCCCTTCCTTATCACAAGAATCAATAAGCTTTCAACTAATATTACTGTAACCTACTCAAGTAGTCGTTATTGGTGAGTTACCCTGTGTGACCAACACTGATTAGTGGTTGAACACACAGTCAACCACAGACTAGCTAGGTTTTCGAACAGAAGAGATAGTCTCGTATAGGGGTGCTATATACGCTCATATAAAATGGATCCTGATAATACTGTACTACCTTAGACTTGTGGAAAACTAGTAATAGAAGTGTTACTGAGTACTAGGAGATACCAAGTTGCGTCTATTACGCAGAACAACTACGTTTACAAAGATTTGGTTAAGTACTTTAGGTTAAAAGTATTACTAAACCTATAGTCCCAAGTTAACGTCCGAAACGCAAATAACCACCTTAACACCCTCTGTGTACCTTCGCAAATTATAGGATCACGATTAATACTAAACTATATATTAAACAACCTTCATTTTCCTTATTTTTAATTAATAAAATAGTAGTTATTATGGCGTTAACCTACCCAAAGAAGTACAAGGAAGACATTAACCTAGAGATATAGAATACTGATATAGCCAACCTTAAAGATGCCAATAAATAAGACTTAAACGGATTCTTATTACACTATATAGCACACTATAAAGACAGCGAATACAATAACACTATGCTATGGTACTGCATAAAGGAGGACTTTGTTGGATGGACAAAGGGAATATGGACTCTTGCAAAGAAGGATATTGTATAAGACTTCCGTAACTTCTTATAGGAGTATGGAGTGTTTGTACCTATGGACGGGGGTACTATTAGAGATAATATTTAGGAGCAGGTTATTAACGTAAAAAAAGAGCACGAATGGACTCTATAAGAGATTAAGCACCAACTACGCACTATAAGAAAGCTTAACTCACAATGGAATCTAAGTAATACACCAGTAGAAACGCTTCTACCCCTATTTTTAACTCCCCTATATTTACCAATTCAACCCGTAACCTCAACTACTGCCCTTTAGCAAGTATATAATCCCCCTGCTTTGCGAGCTAATAGCCTTTAAACTCTACCGACTAGACCTATGTCCCTACTGCAGCCTGTAATACAACTCCCTCCTCTATCTCAATCTTAAATTAGAGGTATTTTAAAATTGCTTACAGAACTTGCGAAGCTCTATTTAGATTAGGAGAATAAATTTAGTAGGGAATTATATAATGTTCTTAATTTAAAACTGTGTATCTTCTATAACTGTTGCTAGAAGGTAGGAATAGAGTCTAATTAATACCATAACGCCTATTCTGTTATGCTTAAAGGCCGAGCTAGTACCTTTTATTATAATTGTTTGGCAGGAAAAGGATACGATTTTAACCGCATGATATATAAGTTAAGGTACCACTTCGAAACAGAAGAGAATAAGCAATAGTATATATTAGAGTGGAGAGAGACTACCTTTTTAAGGATTATTGCTATAAACCCAGGTGTTTCTCGGCTTAATTGTCTTTAAAAGCTTTTTAATCAACTTTAAACAATTTAGCGTGGTTTATCCGAATTATATTAAGAAGACTTTAGCCTACACAATTAAGTTATTAGCGTATACTAAGGTATTGAAGAATGCAACCTCGCTCTCTTTAATCCTGCAAATACTTATAAAGGAGTGTGTGCTTAATTAAGATCTTCTATTGGCACTACTCTACGCTCTTAAGAAGTATAGCAATTTAATACTTAACTCTAACCTACTTTAATTAACCCGGCCAACTAATACGATCATAACTGGACTGATCGAACATATGGTGGCCGTGGTAGGCAATACGGCAGAGGGTACAATCAACGACTATAAGGTAAAGGTGGAGGTCCTTATAGAGGTTTATTTTAAAGTGATTACTAGAAGAAGTGCTATATTTATAAGAAACTGAATTGCTGGTTAACTAGGCATTCTCTTAATAAGCAAAAGGAGGTATATAACAAGTTTCACCAGAGTGCAAGAAACGTTAGAAATTATAAGGTTACTATAGCCTACTTCTAAAGCTTCCTGGTTTAATATAAAGGCGTAGAGGATCTTAAGGGTGAGGTTAATGAGGCCGAACAGCTTCTTATAGATATGGAAATTAAGGACTACTCTCCCAACTAATACTTTACTGAGTATAGTAAGGTAGATGGTATATAAACCATTGCTGTTCTTAATAACCAATCCACGCTCTATGCTATTATGAAGTTAGATATCTTTAATGAGCTAAAGGAGAGTTCCACATTCTCCTTTAATAATAGATACTCGGCGAACGTCTTTTATGGTATTATGCTAGATACTAGAGCCGTAGAAGTATCTATAGCAGGAGAACTTTAAGTTTAAGCTCTTTAGCAGCTTAATAGCTCTATTTAGATCAACCAATTAACGGCAGGCTAATATACAATTCGTTTCGGCAAGGGTACTGCAATCTCTCTTAGTATAATTAGGGTTAAAACCCCCTTAGGGTATATCATCTTCTATATTGTTCCTACAAATACCCCGTTTCTATTTTATATTGGAGACATAGACAAATTAGGCGTTAAGCTTAATAACCTTAAGAATATACTTGTTTAGGGAGATAATTAGGTGCCTGTTATGCGCAAATAGGGTTACCCCTAGTTACTCCTTTACTAACTAGAAAAGAGTGTTGCTTAAAGCCACTTAACCAAGTTAGAGCTATATTAACTATACCGTTGTTTTGGCTACCTATCCGTTTACTAATTACTTAGGGTTCTTTAGCAAGTAGGTTATAAAGTTAAGGTCAAGGCGATTAAATATCTTATAAAGTACTGCTATTACTGCCAAATAAACCAGAAGTCCCCTAGCCGATTTAAGTTCACCCTTAAAGATAACTATAACTTTAACTTCTGTATTACTATTAACGTTATATATCTTAGCGGCAAGCTAGTACTCTAAGTTGTTAACTTCTTAACCTCCTTCTAAGCCATATATTTCTTAAAAGATATATTAGCTAGGAACGCATGGGATACTCTTTAATTATACTAGATTAATGTCTACCTAGGACCCCCTAATTAAATTATTTATAATATAGGAAAGAACTTCTTATCTATAGAGTTTCGGCAATAGGTAAAGGCAATAGCAATTAAGGTTAAGGAAGTCCCTATTAAGGCATATAATAGTGTTAGAAAAGTAAAGCGATATTATATACTATTATGCCGCATATATAAGATTATTTCTTTAGAACTAGAGAGTGCTAGCAAAGAGCTTATCTTATAAATAGCTATTAAGGCTGTTAATAATTCCGCTAGCCTAGATAGGCTCGTACCTATATTGCTAGTCTTTGGTGCCTACCCTTAAATAGCTAACAATTCTCCACCATCTCCCTCTATTATATAACGAGCTAAGGCTATCTATAAGGCAATAAAGGAGGTCTGATATCTCTACGCTATACGCCAGGTTAACAACGTACTAGGAATAAGAAATGGCCTAAACACCTTAATTATACTTAATCTGCCACTCCAGTCTAAGGTACACATATGGCGTAAAAAGGGAGGATAGTTAGGCCCATATTAACTTATTACAATTAATAGTCAAACTTGTACCATTTAGATGCCTTACAGACCCACTTAATTCCGTTTAACTGTTATTAAGCCTTACTATAAAGATAACAGTTCTAAGCCTTTGCAGAATGCCCTAAAAGATGCCCTAAAGGAGAACCATAATAAACGTGCTCTAGAAGGCGACTACAATTCTAATACAATTATAGTAGATGTATCGCAACCATAACGCGGTAGAGGTTGCCTAAAGGGATTATAAAATCGCCAACACCTTATTAATTTTGAAGAGCAATTTATTACTGCTATTAAGAATAGAGTTAAGTTATTAATGGCCTTTATAACAGCTAAGGAGAAGGCTAACTTTAAGCTCGCAAAACAACTTTAAAAGGAAGGTTATATTATAACCCCTAGAGTTCTTTTCCAAGCTTCCAATAAGTAGGAAATTAATAGTCTTATTATAAGAGGAGTTTTTAAATTTGAGAAGTATGACCCTACTAAGTTTAATAGAGTTCGCATCTTTAAGTTAAGAATAGTTAATAAGATTAAGGGCAAAGCTACTAACGCCCTATTTAAGAAATTAAGGCTTGTTATCTAAGGTTATAATAATAATAGTAAGGAGATAATTCTTACGCAATCTTCTATAATTTAATAAGCTAGTTAGCAAATTATTATTGCGCTAGCTCCCTCCTTAATAAAAAATAGAATAGCGGTCTATTTATAAGATATTACTCAGGCCTACACCCAATTAGAGACGTACCTTTAGCGCTTAATATTGGCATACCTTCTAGAGCAAATTCGCTATTAATATCCCGAAAATATAATCATGGTTGTGCTTAAGCCATTATATGGAATTGCAGAGGCAGGAACCCATTAGTAGGCTACTTATAGTAAGCACTATAAAGAGAAGCTTTTAATAACTACTTCTATATTTAATCCCTGCTTCTTTATAACAACTATAGGAACTCCATTCGGAATTATCAGTATATAAACTAACAATATAATTATCTTAGAAGACGACCAATTCTTAGCTCTTAAAGAAGATAAGTTAGTAAAGGCAAATCTTATAGCAAAGCTAAAGGAAAAGCTTAACTTAAAAATACTATTACTCTTTAATAAATGCATCCTCTCCCTAAATAAGGATTCTATTGCTTTGCGCCAGAAGGGTTAAGGCAAGAAGATTAACGTTATTAATATTAATTCTCCAAAGCAAGGATATGTGGAGTAATACACTTATAAAGCTTATATTGCTTCTATCTGTCAACCTAAGGCTTTATTCAATCTCTCTATTGCCGCTTAACACCAGAAACCAACTAAGAATAACATTCTTGCCCTAAATAAGCGTCTTTCCTGGTAAATGAACTATCTCAATTAGGGACTACTCTATATGCCTATTAATCTTCCCACCGCTAAGCTCTTTGTATTTGTTAATAGATTGTTCGTAAATAATAAAGATTTTAGCTCCTAGCTAGGATATAAGATTATTATTACAAACGAATTTACTGGAGAGAATAACTTTATAATTTATAGTAATCTTATTTACTAGAGCTTAACCAAGAGCAAGTATATCACTTAAAGCGTTCTAGCGTTAGAGATATATGGAATGGTTAGCGGAGTTAATATAGCAATTACAATTGGAACTACCCTAAAAATAATTATAGATTAACTTAAACTTCCTGTTATCCCTATAATTATGTGTACCGACTTATATTCCCTCTATAAGTGTTTAGTTAAGCTTGGTACTACAAAGGAAAAGCGCCTTATAATTAATATTATAGTACTTTGGCAATCCTACAAGCGGTAAGAACTCTTTAAAATTTAATAGATTAATAGCCAAGACAACCCAGTAGATGTAATAATAAAGGTAAACCCAAATAAGGCTTTAGAAACGTTTGTTAATACAAACACTCTATATATACAAGTTAAAGGTTAGGTTAAAAGGGAGTAAGAGTAAGACTTTGTAATAATGCTAGAGTATACCACCTGTGGTATTCTACGGACCCTAACTTTAAGCTAGCTAATTAGGATTTTCTATACCCAGCATAGAAAATCGCTATTGGCTTGCTTACACTTAGCGCCTTAGTGGCTTTAATATAATGTCCACCCTAACTTCTAACAACTAATTAGGATTTTCCATCCCCGGGATAGAAAATCGCTATTGGTTCCCTTACTACTAGCGCCTTAGCGGCCCTCGCAATATGTCTTCCTACCACTCCCTAATAATTCTTTTTCGGTTTAAAGGCATTTGTGCGAGCCGTCATATATTGCAATGGCAATAGTAAGTGAGGAGGATTGATATTTGTTATGCTGGTCAAGCGGTATATATATATAGGTGGTAACCACAAAGGAAGAATTGCTAGTGTTGGGAATATATTATGTGTTGCCGCGGCACTAGTGTGGCGAGGAGCCTTAAGCTCCTTGCCCTTCCTTATTACAAGAATTAATAAGCTTTTAACCAACATCACTGTAACCTACTTGAGTAGTCGTTATTGGTGAGTTACCCTGTGTGACTAACATTTTGCTTTTATAACTAAGAATTCGCACTTCTTTAAATTAATATAAAGTCCTGTGTCTTTAAGGCGCTATAGGACCTTTTAAACGTGCTTAGTATGCTTAAAAGGGTTATTGCTGTAAATAAGTATGTTATCTAGGTACGCGGAGAAGAAGTTGTTAAGGTAGTCCTATAAGGCATTATTAATGTAGCTTTAAAAGCTGCCTGGGCCGTTGTATATGATAAAAGGTATAATAGTATATTTGAATTGGCTGAAGCGCAATATGAATGCGGTTTTCTATTTATCACCTTCCCATATTTAAAGGCGGTTAAAGGCAGCGATAATATTAAGTTTAGTATAGATTTTGGCTTAGCTAAGCTATTTAAGGGTCTTATATATAAGTGGTATAGGGTATTGGTTCTTAATTGTAATAGCGTTAAGTCCTCTATAGTTAATATAGAATTAAATACCTCCTCCTAGCTTTTTAGTAAGGAGGATAGGAGCGGCTGCTAGGGATATACTGGGACGAATAAACCCTTTATTAAGGTACTTATTGATATACTTTTTAATAACTAGAAGTTCGTCTTTTAATATTAGGTAGGGTCTCTTATAGGGTGGCGTTTTTCCTTATTTAATATTAATGGCATAATTGTTAGGTTAATGTAGGGGCAGTGTATCTGCGCTCTTTTATAAGCATATATTAATAAAGTTATAGTATTTCTTAGGGAGAAGCTTGCGGAGTTTCTTATTAGTAAGTCCTTTTTTAAGCTTTATAAACTTCTTAAAGTCTAAGGGTAAAAGTCCGTAGAGTTCTATAAGGGTATTATTTTCTAGGAGGTTAACTATATCTATCCTATTACTATAGAGGACGTGGTCCTAATCTTTATTAAGCTTATATAATTATAATTAGGAGGCTGCGGTAATAGTTTAGCCTTTCCTATATACTATATAGTAGAAGGCTGCGGCGCTTATATAGTGGCAGTTGGTTATAGGTAGGATAATAAGGGTTTCCTTAGGTTAATATCCTAGGGAGTAGATAGAGGTGGCTAGGCTATACCCTAGGCAAGTCTCTTTACAGTATTTAGAGTTAAAGGTTACTTCTCTCTTTTACTAGTTAATAGTGGGGTTATATTATTTAAGCTAGTTTATTCTAAGGATAATAGGGTAGTTTGTAAGTAGTATAATATAGGCCTAAAGCTCCTCCTAGTGTCCGTTTATGTTTAGGTAGAGTTATACCATATAGGTAATCTTTTATGCAGTATAACTACTATTAGCGAGTTATAGGGCACAGGCTTTAGTAAGGGGTAAGGTAGGTAGGTTATAAGTGCACATAAATTAGGTATTTATAAATTTATTAGTAGCTCTGTAGTTAATTATAGAATAGGTTTTATATTGTTTCTTAGCAGTAGTTCCCTCTATAGGTAAGACTATTTACTTCCGTCCTTCTATTCTTACTAAGCTATCTATTAAGCAAGCCAATATATAGATCCCTCTATTATTAGAGTATCCCAACCTACAACTTAGGGCTAGGACTTTGCATTTTCCGCTTCCGCATCTAATTCTACTACTGTTACTGCATCTTTATCTTATGCGGTAGCGGCGTATAGCAATGTATTTAGTGTCTAGGGCATAGGGTTAGGTATTTAACAGCAGCTACTAAACCTAGCCATTAGGCAGTTTAGGCTATAGCTATAATAGCCTTCTTAACGGCATCTATAGCAACGCCTTAGCTTTTAGAGTAGCTTGCGCTCTCCATCTAGTAGCTTCTTTAGGAAGGCTGATATAGAGAGGTTAATATTAGGACCAGTGGTGTTGCTTAGGGTAGTAGGCATCGGTGGTTTAGTAGGCCTAGAGGGCTTCTATAAAAAGGTCTTTAGGCAGAGGTTTGTAGTAGTAATCTAGTTTAGCTGTTATCTAATCTTCTATAGGGCTGCTACTATATTATAAACATTATTATAGTTGTGGCTAGCGGCTGCGTAACTAAGATAATAAGTGACTTTTTTAAGAAGATCTTCCTGGTCTTTAGCGTTATCTTGGGTAAGGACTCCAGTATATTTCTAGAATTTAACATAGAACTTATTAAATAATTTAGTAGGACTTATCTTTAGGGCGCGTAGTTTAGCTTAACTAGTGGCCACTAGGTTATAGTTGCAGTACATTTAGTTAAGGTCGTTAAGGACTTCCTAGTAGGACTACCACTTCTAGGAACTGCTAGTCTCCTATTAAGCAAAAAGCCTATTAAATAGGATGCCCTTTGTTTGTCTAATAATATAGCCAATCTTAGTATCTTCTATAGGGAAAAGGCAGGCACTCTAGGTTAGTTTCTTACGGGTTTATATCTTCTAGTAGCTGTATTCCTTACGGTTACCCTTAAAGATTAAGGGATTAGGGTAGCATGTATTAAACCCTATAGTGGTAGTTTAGGTTTAATTATTATAGCTTTTATTATTACCGCTGCTATGGTAGGGGTTCCTATTAGGTAAAGCTGCTTAGCGCTAACCTTCCGTTAAGCATTAAGTAGGTAAGGTTGTCGGGGGTATAGAGACTTAGGTGGCGTTATATGCAGTAAAAAGGTATCTGGTATTATTACAAATATGCTTATTAAGCTAAGATTGTAGGTATTTAATTATACCCTCTCTTTTGGTAACCGTAGCAATAAGTGTAATCTTGGCTTTCTTTAATTGTTAGATATTATGTTTAGATACACAGAGGTCGTCTTTAATCTCTTAGCATATGTTATTAGCGAGCGCCTTATAAGCTTATAGGTCTTAGATAATATTATAATCTTAGGCAGTATGCATCTCAGCTTATATAAGCTTTAGATAGTAGTTCTATAGAAGGCGGTAGTATTTATTAGGTTCTTATGCTACCATTTTTATAAATATCTTAACGTCTTGTATCTTAATTTTAATAGGTAGTAGCCCTTCGGCTTATTTATCCGTGGTTGTATAGTTAATAAAGGATAAGATATTGTTAATGTCCCCCTTATGGTCGTTATAGTCTTTTAAGCCACTAGGCTTCCCTTTAGGGGTTAAGGCTAGGGCTAATAAATTAAATCCTCCTAGGACTAATTGGTGTTACGGTTTTAATATAGGTATTAGGTTGTTCTTTAAGTTTAATATAGTAGCTAGTAAGGAATTTCGTCTTACTATTATTGATTCTTTAGGAGTATAAAGTAAGGTAACTTGTGGACACGCTACTTCTAGCAGCGTCTGCGGTATCGTGGAGACGTAGAATTAGTCGTAGGCTGAGCGTCAGTGAAGAAAAAGGCGCAACGTAATGTCATGGAACGCGGGCAATGGCTACAAAGCGTATGTATTCGGGGAGTCTACAAGACGTTGCGCGATCGATCGTAAGGGTTGAGGGCGTAAGGAGGTGATATACCCTCGCGTAGCTGACATAAGC
>Ga0307507_10009625_pt1 | contig 12793 bp, 1 predicted proteins | sample 7_EM_MG_FD_207223 | JGI IMG/M metagenome (GOLD analysis project Ga0307507, IMG submission 207223) | Populus trichocarpa ectomycorrhiza microbial communities from riparian zone in the Pacific Northwest, United States - 7_EM | ecosystem: Host-associated > Plants > Roots > Unclassified | place... | reverse complement strand
AAGCGATTCTTTCTTGCCCCCATTTGGCTTTGTGGTAGTAGGGCGTGTTCCTCTGCCGTGTCTGCTATATGGTCCGCTATAACCTTTTCTAAGATCTTGCTTAGGGTGTTTTCTAAGGCAATAGGGCAGTAGCTTCCTGGGATTAAGTAGTCTGCTTTACCTTCTTTTCATAAGATGACCGTCGTTATAGATCTTCCAAGTCGCGGGTAGTAGCCTATTGCAAAGCATGCTCTAGCTACGTCTGCAAGCCAAGGTGCTATAAGTAGTCCACAGGTCTTTAGGTGGTTAGCATTATTATACATTCATTCTAATAGAGAGACGAAGGTTTTAAAATTAACAAAAGTGCCGTTATAGAAGAATGGATCTATAGTTTATATAGCGTCCTTGCTTAAATAAGACATTCTATAGCTAATCTTACTAGCCTTAGTAGGGTATTAATTATAGTTTATTAAGAGTTTAAGACAGAGCTTGGTTACAAAGGGATGTAGGTTATTTTGGTTTCTATTAAACATTAGAGGATTAGGGAGCTTTTTGGATTTTATAGTGGGTACTAGGTTCGCTATAGGTATAGGTTAAGCTACCGTTACTATTTTAGTGTTTGTATTTAATAGGTTAGATTTAGGTACCATTATTTTAATCTTGTTTATAGGTATTGCTATTAGGGTCTATAATATAAATGCCTTAACGTTACAGAGTTCTTTACGGAGTGCTTCTATTAATCGCTAGTGCTAGGCTTCTAGTATAGCCCGCTGCTAAGCTAAGGCGTCCATAAAGGACTGTTGCATTATAGTTAACTATTCCCTAACTAGGGTTATAATACTTATAGTTATCAAAAGGGATTCGGGTTTATTTGCCATTTTAATAGTAGTTATTTTAACGCAATATAATATAAGGGCGCGAAGAGGCTTTAGGGAAGATTTAAAGGAATAATATAAATTCTATCTAAATCTAAGGGTATATAGCTCTTATAGAGTACAAGACGTTACGTAAAGAAGAGAAAGGAATATAGGAAACTTATAACTAAATATTCAAGGTCTTAGTAGCAGACGCGTAGGCACGAGCCTACGCGGATTTTAATAGGTTTCGACCAAATTCCATTACATTAGTAAAATTTAGTGGAATTTAATTAAGTCAGCGGAATTTAGCGGAATTTAATTAACTTTAGCAGAATTTGGCAGAATTTAATTAACTTGGCAGAACTTGGCAGAACTTAATTAAAGCTTTAGAATTTATCTATTAAGTATTTCACCGAGACATTCCTACTGTAACTGGGCTAGTCCCATTACAAGTAGCTAAGCTAAAACCAAATTACTATATCTTAAAAACTACTAAACTATTTACTATATAACCTTAATAGAAGCTATAGAGTATATATAAAAGCCTAAATCCAAATTATTAGAATTTATTATTAAGTGGTTATTAAGATATTAAAGTGCGATTTTTTCAATTTTTAGTGGTGGCTAGCTCGCTTATATAGCCAGCTCGCTTATATAAAACGTTATAAAATTTTAATAACTACACTTTAGTAGCGGTCTTTAAAAAAGTAACAAAGGCGCTAGCCGCGGCTCTCGCTTATAGCAAATAAAATTGTTTTAATTTTAGTAATAAGTAATAGGCTAGAAAGAGTCTTTTTAGGAAGACATTGTATAGTATTATAGGAGAGAATGTAGATAAATCTTAAAATCTTTAAGAAAACAAAGTGTTTAAAGAATTAGTATTAAAAGAGAACTATAAAAGGGATAAGGGATTTTTCTTTAAGTATTTAGCTATTATATAGTTAGGGGGAGAGATATATAGGGACCTATTCCTACTATAATATCCGCAATATCTGCAATATCTACCAAATTCTGCTAAATTCTACTTAAGTTCATCGAATTCTACTAAATTCTACTTGGTTAGGGTAGAAAAGCCCTATATAGGGCACTTTTATCCTTATTAATTATGATATTTTATGCATTTTCTATTAGATAAAGGATATTTTATACTCGCTTATTTGCATAATCTAAAACCACCCTACTTAGTAGAATTTTTAAAGAATTTTTTTTATTATATAAAGAGCCTCCTAGTCCTTTAGACTAAGATAGTCCTTTTTAAGTATATTAAGGTAACGCTTAGTATATATATTAATGGCAGACTCTTTCTAAATTGCTACACTAAGTATAAAATACTAGCTATTTTATCTTATATAATTATTAAGCGGAATTATTTTCCTTATAGGACTTTTAAACTCCCTTATATAACTAGCTAGGCTATAGGTATATATAGTAATATTATAAAGCTTTTTAAGTGCACTAAGCTTTAAAAATGTATTAATCTTCTCTTTTTTCTCTTTTAGATTTAATTTCTTTCCTTTTTTATATGGCTTAATATTATTAAAACTAATTAAGTTTTTAAAAAGGAAAGTATATATAGTAAGGTTTAGAATATAACCCTAATAGCGGATCTATTAGTAGATAGAATTCTGTTTAATTTCCTTTTTCTAAAGAAGCTAGTTGCTTATTATATAATAGAGCTTATTATTTATAGTATAGTTATTAGGTATAATAATACCTAGCTTTTATATAATTTTATAGTCCTTAAGCACTTAAAGAAGAGTATTTATTACTTATCTCTATTATAAGAAGCTACTATATAAAGGCTAAGGAGAGCATTTGTAAGCTTTTTCTAGCTATTAATAAAATGTTACGGACGCTTTAAGTACGATGTTGCGACTACTTGGAGAGGAGTCAGAAGAAGCTAGTTAATTAATATAGGCACGGTCCAGAATGGAGCCGGTGGAACCATATAACAAGGAATAGTAACTGAGGTCATATAATATGCTATGTATTAAACAAGAGAAACGAGAGGAACTTACGTACCTTATATATAATACATACTTTACGTACAAGGAGGGTTTCTTAGGAGTACGGCTGTGTATTTAAAGGACCTCAGTCCCTACCGTAGATAGTTCTCTCCTTGTAGTAAATCTTAGAATATAATTAAAGTTAATCTGTTAGGCAACCACTCTACTAGTTATTATTTATTACTGTACATTATTAACTACGTTTAATATCTATACACCTAGCCTATTAACGAGTCCACCATAGTTCCTACTACAAGACTCCGTTACACATTTACTACCTAGTTATAGTATTAACAAAGTTAAACAATATGCTACTAAAAGCACTGGTCACGACGCCATCTACGGCAACAACTATATTAGGTAACGACACTAGTATAGCAGACACTAACTTATAGGTAGTTACAATGGGTCAACTACAAAAGGTAGTTAATTAGTTAATAAATAATAATGCGATACTTAAGGAACGACTTAACGGAATAGGAGCTTTAAAGATTAAGCTACTGTCAGTCAAATGGTTTACGGGAGAGAAGTCTAAACTTAAGGGATTCCTTGCGTAAATAAGTTTTAAGGTTACGCAAGAGAGAGACAAGCTAGCTATACCTATAGATAGAGTAGTCTACGCGGGACTGTTCTTGTTAGGAAGAGCACTTAAGTAGTTTAAACCTTACCTTATAGAGATATAGAAAAACGGATTAATAACAACAAACCTAGAGATTAGGTACATATTTGCAAGTTAGGGAGGATTTATAGAATAACTAATATAGGTGTTTAGGGACCTAGAGGTAACAACCACAGCAGAACAGAAATTCTAGAACCTAGTATAAAGAGTTTTAGCAATTAAGTATACAACACAGTTCTAGACACTTATAACGCAAGTTAAGTAGAATAATAGGGCGCTTATAGCACAGTATAAACAGGGACTTAAGGCTAAAGTCTAGGACGTAATTATTCTAATAGAAGATACGGACACCCTAAGGGAACTAATAGATTAAGTAATAAAGATTAATAATAGGATCTACTAAAGGGAACAGACTAAGAAAGGTTAGGATAGAGTTATATAGTCGTATAAGGCGCAGAGTACGTATTAATAAAGTTAAATATAAAACCTATAGAGCGGCGGACCAGAGCTAATAGATCTAAGCGGTACTAAAGAGTCCAAGAGATAGATAAAGAAACTATAGAAACCTAAAGGTTAAGGATTTAGTAATTATAGGACTAAGGAGCAGAGGCCAAACCAGGGGTCTTAATAGTAGAAGACGTTTAGGCGGACTCTACAGCAAAGTTAGTGGTTTAGAGACAGAGCTTATATAAATTGCGGAAAATAGGGTTATTTTGCCAGAGACTGCAAAGGTGGTCAGAGTAGCTATATAGTAAAGGGCACTAGGTCGTTAGAGTACAATAATATAGATATAAGTATATTACGCGGGACCAAGGAGTGTTTAATTAAACACTTTACGTTTTATTATAATAACGCATGCCAAATTTATAAAGACGCTAAGTATGGCGCAAGCTATTAACTATAAGAGCCAGAGTTAAGAGGACTTAAAGGAACTAGAGAGTTAGACAAAAAACAAAATTAACTCTATAAGCTAGATTAAGATATTACAGTAACATACGGATAAGGATTAGTAATAATAATAATAGAGTTAGAGAACTTATTAATTAATAGCGATAAGGAAGAAAGGAAGGCTAACTAGGGGCACTTAAACCTTAATAACGCAATAAAAGCAGAGACTAAGACCACTATAGAACGCGGATTAGTAACGGGTATTATAACACCATTAGATACAGTATCTATTGCTTTGCGAGATGGAAGGAGTAATATTTAAAAAAGATTAAGCAAGCAGACAACTGCTAGTGCTAGCTTACTACTTAATAAAGGCAAAAGGCCACAGGCTTAAGATTCTCAAAAAGAAATAAGAGACGCTTAAGATTCTTAAGATAAGATAAGATATATTTAAACACCTACAATGGACAAAAACTGATGGGAAAGAGCAGTAGCTTAGTTTAAAGAGTACCACATAAGTACAGGACGCAAGTTTAAGAACTGTAAGTTTGGGGAACAAATAAGAACATTAGTTCTAGGTAAACGCAGTGTTTAGCCTAAAGATTAAAAAGTTAATACTAAGGTTAAGAAGTAAGATGACTTTAAGGATCTAGCTATAAGATGCAGAAAACAAGAAACTATAGATAAGTTTAGAGCAAGAATTATTACATAGCAAGAGCAAAAGCTAGATAAGAAATCAGCTATACTAGGACGTATAAGGGACAGAGCACCCATATAAAGAGTTACTAATAGGCCTAAGGCAGGGACGCCTAGAGTAAAATAGCTAAATAAACTAGAGCAAGAAGAGGATCTAGGGATTCCAACTAGATTTAAAGAAAGGCATACTAAAGGTTGTTATAATATAGTAATAATAAGGTACTTTCTAACAGATAAACCATATATACTAAACTAGTTATATAGAAAGTGGTATAGGCAACGACACAGTAATAAATAGGAAGACTTTTATCCGTAGCTAGATAAAAAAGTTGTCTAAGACTAACCCATTATAGAGAAACGTATAAATTATATTAAAGGAGCGTTAATTATAACGTTAAGGAACCTAGAAGAGGGATTTAGGGACTAGAGAAGTAAATAATAAATCTTAGTACCTGCAAATAATAGACTAATAGTTAAATTGGCTAGACAGAGGTTTAAACTTAAGGATAAAGACAAGCTAAGAGTTAACCTAAGTCACTTAGCGCATTATACACTATTGTAGATAGCTTATATGGATAACACATATAATATGCATAGAGTACTAAAGGACAAAAACCGGAAGTACCTAGTAAGGATATATTGGGTATCGGATAAAGAAAAGTACTAAAATGCTAAGTATATATATAGATGGCACCTAGTAGAAGTATAAAGTTAAGGGGACTTAACACTTTAACTAGGAAGATTCCTTACAGAAGAGTGCCTAGATGGATAATAGTAGTAGAACTGTCTAGAGAATACTTATCTATAGTATATAGAGGAAAAGAAACGAACTAAGTATTGGCCTAAGTTGGACTAAGTATAAATAGGATCTAGTAGCTAGTAGTTAGGAAAAGGGGAGGCCTATAGGACTAGAGGGAACTAGTGGTAGAGCCTTAGACCCTTAAAGGAATGTAAGGTCAACACCTAAACTTAAGAGTTAAATAGTAAGATTAACAGTTCAAAGCGCTAATAGATAGTGGAGTAACTAGGAACTTGTAATGGGACTAGCCCAGTTACAGTAGGAATGTCTCGGTGAAACACTCGATAGATAAATTCCGACGCTTTAATCAAATTCTGCCAAATTCTGCTAACTCAATCGAATTCCACCAAATTCCACTAACGTGATGGAATTTGGTTAAAACCTGTTGAAACCCGCGTGTGTATATGCCCACGCGTCTACTGCTAAGACTCCTAAATATTTAGTTACAAGCTTCCTATATTCCTTTCTCTTCTTTACGCAACGTCTTATTCTCTACAAGAGCTATATACCCTCAGATTTAGATAGAATTTATATTATTCCTTTAAATCTTCCTTAAAGCCTCTTCGCGCCCTTATATTACGTTACGTCTAAAAACAACTACTATTAAAATGGCAAACGACCTTGAATCCCACGCGTTAACTATAAGCATTATAACCCTAGTTAGGGAATAGTTAACTGCAATGCAAGAAGCCTTTATAGATGCTTTAGCTTAGCAGCAGGCTGTACTAGAAGCCTAGCATTAGCGATTAATAGAAACACTCTGCAAAGAACTCTATAATGTTAAAACACTTATATTAGAGACCACAACACCGCCTATAAACAAAATCAAAGTAATTGTATCTGAGCCTAGCCCCTTAAACGCAAACTTTAAACTAGTAATAGTAACTTAACCCATATCTGTAACGAATTTAATACCTATTATAAAATCTAAAAAGCTCTCTAATCCTCTAATATTTAATAGAAATTAAAACAATTTACGTCCCTTTATAACCAAGCTCTATCTTAAACTTTTAACAAACTATAACTAATACCCTACTGAAGCTAGCAAAATTAGCTATAGAATGTCTTGTTTAAGCAAGGATGCTGCATAAACTATAGATCCATTCTTCTATAATAGCACCTTCATTAATTTTAAAATCTTTATCTCCCTACTAGAATAAATGTATAATAACGCCAGCCGCAAATATATAGCTATTGCTAAACTTAAAAACCTATAACAATAGAACCAAGAATTTACTAGCTTCTTTTTGGAATTTTTAGGCCTTATTGGCAAACTGGATTGGAATAAAGCCGCTAAAGTCACTGCTCTTTAATAAGCTATTTTGGATGAGATTAGAGCCCAGTTAGTAGGCAGGGAACTACTAAAAGACCTACCTAAATTCACTATAATGTGTTAACAAATTAATAAGGACCTTTAATATAACAAATAGACTCATTCTCTAAAGCCGACTATGCCTTACGTTTAAAACTTTATGAAACTAACATATACCCTAAAACGCGATCCCTCTTTAAACCTAAAAAGTCCTATATATAACCCTATGGACCTTAATACCACTTAATCTTATACACCCTTGGGAACCAATAAACAAAGAACTTAAGCCATAAATAAAGAATACTTCAGATGTGGTAAAAAAGGATATATTTAAAGGAATTACCGAACTTACCCTTTTAAAAAGGTCCGCTGTGGTTCCTCCCAGACATTAAATCGCACTTATTCTTTAAGCTATACTTATTCCTTAACTTATACTTATTCTATAAATTATACCTAGTCGTCACGAAGCATCTTACCTTTGGTTAACTTAGAAAATAAATTGTCCTAGGGCCAAGTCGCGCTTTAGGACAAGAAGTGGAAGAGCACAAGTATTTAGGCTCTTCTAGCGCTAATACACAATATAACTCCCTTAATGTACTTAGCGAAATTTAAATACTTAGAAAATAGAAGGAGGTATAAATACTAATAGACAGCGGAGCTACCAGCATGGGCTTTATTAATATAAACTACGCAAAAACTTAACGCCTAAATTTAAAGAAACTTAATAAGCCCTAAGGCTTATAAGGCTTTAATGGCAAGCCCTTAATATATAATAAACTAACGCACTACGCTCTTATAAAGATGTAGATGGGTAAACACCTTAAATACGTTTTCTTATTTATAACACCCCTAAAGTATTATAAGGTAATACTTAGACACAGATAGCTAAAACGATATAACCCTTTAATTAGCTAGGTTAAAGAAACACTAAAGTTCCGCACAACCTACTACCAAAGTTATTACTTAAAACACCACCTGCCCTATAAACATATACAAGATTATTTAAATTTAATATAATACAAACTGCCCCTACTACAGACCCTAAGCTAAAATAATAAGGCTATAACTGCTAATTATAGTAAAGAACGCGAAGATATTACGCTGAAACCTTTTAAAATTTATATAATATAAGCCGTACCTTTTATTTTATTAGCATGAAAACAAGACCATAAAATCTTTGCTATAACTATAGAAGATATTAAGAAAGCACTAGAACTAAAGCAATATATTAACCCTTAACCTCTTATACCTAAGGAGTACCATAATCTAATTAACAAGTTTAAGAAAAGATTTACAGACCAACTACTCCTATACTAGGATGCACACGATTTTAAGATAGAACTTAAACCTAGTATAATACCAAAGTTCGGTCCGCTATATAGTATATTACAAGAAGAACTGCTTATAATATAATAGTACCTTAATAAGCATCTAGAAAAAGGATTTATTTGCCCTAGTTAATCTCCATTTGCCTTACCCATACTATTTATTAAAAAGCTAGGAGGAGGCTTAAGATTCTATGTTAATTATTAAGCTCTAAACGTAATTATAATTCAAAACTAATATCCTATTCCCTTAATTTAAGAACCGCTTAACCGCTTATTAAAGGCATGGTACTTTATAAAGCTTAATATAGTTACTGCCTTTAACCAAATCCGTGTCCGTAAAAGAGACAAAAAGTATATAGCTTTTTGTATACAATGGGGACTCTTTAAATACCTAGTAATGCTATTTAGTATAAAGAATGGTTCTAGTACATTTTAGTAATACGTTAATAATATACTTTAAGAATTCCTTAATGTATTTGTCACCGCGTATATTAATAATATCTTAATCTACTTATCTTTGCTTTTTAAATACCAGGAGCACGTCTAAATGGTTCTTAAACGCCTGCAAGACGTGGGTTTGCAATGCGATATTAAGAAATATAAGTTCTATGCATCTAAAGTTACGTACTTAGGTCTGATTATATCCTATAACGGAATTAAAATGGATCCTAAGAAGGTTGCTATAATTATAAACTAGGAAAGCCCTAGTAATGTATAAGACATTTAAGGATTTCTAGGATTTGCAAATTTCTATTATTAATTTATTAATTAGTTCTTAAAAATTGCCTAACCGTTAGTAAACCTAATAAGGAGGAATATAAAATTTAAATAGACTGCTAGATGCGAATAAGCTTTTAATAACTTAAAATAACATTTTATAACTGCTCTAATTCTTGCCTACTTTAACCTTAACCTTAAATGTGTTGTTAAAACAGACTTATCTAATTCTGCCCTAGAGGGAGTATTATTGTAATACAATAAGAACGGTAAGCTGCGCCCAGTAGCCTTTCTCTTCTAAAAGCTCGCCCCTACTAAATTGAACTATAAAATATATAATAAAGAACTACTTGCGATCGTTAGATGTTTTAAATAGTGGCGCCCTAAGCTTAAAGGATTGTTATTCCTAATACGCGTGTTAACAGACTATAAAAACTTATAGTACTTTATAACTATAAAGCAATTAATGCAGCGCCAGATTTATTAGGCTAAATACCTCTTATAATTTAATTTTAAGATTATATACTAACTAGGCAAACTTAATTAGAAGCCTAATGCATTAATATAATAATTATAAGACCTGCCTATAAACGCTTTAGATAAACGGATTATAAATTAATTATAGATCTTACTGCCCCTTAAACGCTTTAAAAAACTGCGCCCTATGTTCCTAGATACAGAACTTAAAAGAAATTAATTGGAAATTAATAAATGGGAAATGGAAATTAATGAGCTAATGGAATATAAATATAAGAACAACGCATGGATAATTAATATAATAAAAGCAATTTAAACAGGAAAACAACAGTATAAGGATATTATACTCGCCAAATGCGAAATCTAAAATAATCGATTATACTATTAATAGAAGATGGTAGTTCCGAATTCCAAACCTTTATAATTTAAGATACTTAAATTTGTATATAACTCCCCTATAGTAGGATATCCTAGCCATATAAAGACTTATAAGATTGTTTAATAAGCATATTACTAGCCTATAATGCATAACTATGTACGAAAATATATTTAAGCATGCAGAATGTGCATGCGTAGAAAGACCTTTTATATAAAGAAGTAAGAAGTACTTTAACCGCTACCAGTTCCAATATAAAGATAGCGTGATATCTTAATTAACTTTATAGTTAACTTGCCTAGCAGTAACGGGTTTATAAATATTATAGTAGTAGTTAACTGTCTTATAAAAATGTAATATATAATTCCTATAGATTCAATTAATATAATATTAGTAGCTGAATGTTTTATTAAGCATGTCTTTAAGCTACACGGACTTCCTAATATAATAATATCTAATCGTAGAAGCCAGTTCGTTTTAGACTTCTGGCAAGCCTTATATAAACAATTAAGTATTTAAATATAACTTTTAACTGCATTTTATCTAGAGACAGATAGCCAAACTAAAATCGCGAATGTGATTATAGAACAATACTTATAAATATACTACTCCTACCTGCAAGATGACTAGGAAAAATGGCTGCCTTTAGCTAAGTTTACCGCGAATAATACAATAAACGTATTAATAGGCGTGACGCCGTTTTACGCAATCTATAGATAAGACCCTTAACTTAGATTTAAATTATAACCTAAAATCAATATAATAGGACCCACAATTAAATGGATTTAGTTAATTAACGCGCATAACTTTACTAATTAAATAAAGTAGTTAACGGAACTATTACAAAGTAAATTAACATACGCTTAAACATTATAGGAATGGTATATAAATAAAGGACGAGCTCCCATATAGGACTTTAAGGAAGGTAATATAGCCTACCTAAATATACGAAACCTAAAGACTTAACGGCCCTTAAAGAAACTTAATTGGAAGTTCGCGGGCCTATACTAAATTAAGAAGAAACTGAGCCTATATGCCTATAAGCTTAAATTACCAACTAAGATAAAAATACACCCAATATTTTATATAAGCTTATTGCAACTTTTAAAAGATAATTCTATAACTTGTAAAGTGCCGCTGCTACCTCCCATAATTGTTAATAACAGTAATGGTTCTTACTTTATTAACTTAATTAATAATATGCAATGGAAACCATAATCTAAATAATTTAAACTTCTTATTAAGTGGAAAGGATATAAAATATAAACCTAGGAAACCTATAACCAGATTAAGGCTAACGCGCCTATCTTAGTAAAAGAATTCCATAAAGACTATCCTTCGCGGCCTGCTCTGGCTAGATGGATATAATATAAAGGTAAATAATTACTACCTGACATAAATACACAAAACATAATAGTAGGAAACTTAAAATTGAAAAGAACTTAAAATACATTACGATACTTATAACGCGATAAGTTATAAGTTCTTAACTAAATTAAATTATTTTGGACCTTTGGCTAAAGGGGGGGGTACTATAACGGGACTAGCCTAGTTATAGTAGGAATGTCTTAGTGAAACACTTAACAGATAAATTTTGCCAACTTGATTAAATTCCACCAAATTCCACTGATGTAATGGAATTTGGTTGAAACCTGTTAAAACCCGCGTACGCATATGCCTACGCGTCTGCTGCCAAGACTCCCGAATATTTAGTTACAAGCTTCCTATATTCCTTTCTCTTCTTTACGCAACGTCTTGTTCTCTGCAAGAGCTATATACCCTCAGATTTAGATAGAATTTATATTGTTCCTTTAAATCTTCCTTGAAGCCTCTTCGCGCCCTTACAGAACTATATATTACTAACAGTAGTAAAAAGGATGGGGTTACTATATAGACAAAAAAAACACCCATATCCACTTATAACAATTTTAGGAGATTAGATAGCCTATAGAGGAGGCATTATTAATCTCAAAACAGGACCTATTTAGTTAACTATTAAAGGAAAACAAGTTAAGATGTCTTTTAATATCCTACCATTAGAAAAGGACGAGGCGATTTTAGGAATGCCTTAGTTACAGGAATACAATCCAAAGATTAATTGGGTTATAGGTTAAGTTAATATTAAGAATACACAATAACGTAAGATGCGATAATAAACCAAGTTAGTATAGTACTAAGTCAGAGTGACGTACGAAGAGACTAAGCGAAGCTTAAGTTATATACCAAGGAGATACTACAAGTATAGCAAAAAGCTATAGTTACTAGAAAGTAAAAAGCTGTTAGAGTATGCAGTATAGGATTATAAGATAGAATTGGAACTGGGAATAAGTCTAAAGTTTTTTCTAATCTATAAGCTTACTAAAACCGAGTTAGTAGCGCTTAAAGAGTTTATCTAGGAGAACTTATAAAAGGGATACATTAGACCATTATAGTTATTAGTAGGATATCCAGTATTGTTTATCCTAAAGAAAAACGGAAAACTTAGGATATGTATTAACTACAGACAGTTAAACAGTATTACTAGAAAGGATAAATATCCTTTACCCTTAATTAGCGAAATCTAGGATAGGATAGGCAACGCAAAGATCTTTATAAAGATAGATCTAAGGTAGGTGTACTATTAGATTAGGATTAAGGGAACGTTCGGTTGCGAAAGCGTCAGATTGAATCTGAACTGAAAGTCCGGCAGAAAGAACGCGTTCCTTCCCGATTTAACACGCGTCTGTGGCTCTGCGGGTT
>Ga0307507_10009624_pt1 | contig 12794 bp, 11 predicted proteins | sample 7_EM_MG_FD_207223 | JGI IMG/M metagenome (GOLD analysis project Ga0307507, IMG submission 207223) | Populus trichocarpa ectomycorrhiza microbial communities from riparian zone in the Pacific Northwest, United States - 7_EM | ecosystem: Host-associated > Plants > Roots > Unclassified | place... | reverse complement strand
ACACTCCATCTATCGAACTTGTCTACGCCCATCGACTTCAACAAACATTCTCTTCTCCTGCCTCCCCTCCGTCTACACAGTAGACCCTTACACCTCGCTCGCTTCGCTTGCTCGGTGCCTAACCCTAACCCTGGCAGGCCCACCCACACCTACACGGATAGAGCGGAAACTACGCTCACCGTCCTATGACACCCCCGAAATGGTGTGGGTCATAGTGTGTGCCGCACACTCGGAGTATTTCAGGTATATATACCCCCTCCGCAAGTCGTACTGATGAGTCTCCAGAACACCGGAAGACGAAACCGCCTCCCTAAGAACATCACTTCATCGATACTCTTACGGTCTACGCACTCTCGCCTTTCACCAAGCCTCATCCTCTTATCCTACTCCTTCTACACAGTAGAATCCCCACTTGCTCGCTTCGCTCACTCGTGGCATAACCCTAACCCTAACCCTAACCCTAAGCCGCTGCGTCCGGTAGCCTAATTAGGACATCCTTCCGGATGCCGGCGTGATACAGGGATTGTTCACCCCTCGACACACACCTCACTTAGAATATGAGGTCGCCGACGTACGAATTAATTCCCTCACACCACCAGGTAATGGTGTGCGTGGCAGGCCCACCCACACCTACACGGATAGAGCGGAACTACGCTCACCGTCCTATGACACCCCCGAAATGCTGTGGGTCATAGTGTGTGCCGCACACTCGGAGGAATATAGGTATATAGACCCCCTCCGCAAGTCGTACTGATGAGTCTCCAGAACACCGCAAGACGAAACCGCCTCACTAAGAAACGCCTCTCATCGCAATCTTACGGTCTACGCACTCTCGCCTTTCACCAAGCCTCATCCTCTTATCCTACTCTTTCTACACAGTAGAACTACCACTTGCTCGCTTCGCTTGCTCGTGGCCTAACGCCTCTCATCGCAATCTTACGGTCTACGCACTATCGCCTTTCACCAAGCCTCATCCTCTTATCCTACCTCTTCTACACAGTAGAACTACCACTTGCTCGCTTCGCTCGCTCGTGGCCTAACCCTAACCACAAATCGAAAACCTGCCAACCCCCCCGTATTCCACGTAAACCACCAATCAGCTTGCAGGAAATAGTGATATGTAATACTCCCATGGTGATATTACTTGATGTTGAGGTTCAAGAGAGCGAGAAGGAGCAGCTAGGCGAGATTGAGTGGAGCACACCTCCTACGACCCCCCACCATAGACGCTGATCTAGTAGTATATTTGCTGCACGCGAATTTTTACATCCTAATGTGCCAGTCCATTTGCGACTTCGGTTCCGAAAGTCATAACCCTTCTCTTTCCTTTCAAATCCTCACTTTCCTATATATATCCCCCATCTTTTTTATTTCCCACCATGCTATAATTTCACTCACTTCCACAACTTGTACAAATCAATGTTCTTCTAGTAACACTCATGAAGGGTCAGGGTTCTCATAACTAGTATTGGTTTCTTGGGGGGAGATGAATTGGGGGAGATATCATTTAATGAATATCTTTTTCGGACCGGAAGCAACGGGGAAACCCGTTTGTCAGATCCAGGACATTTTTCGATCACCATCCCTGCAGTTACCCACCCTACTTTGATAAATTTGATTTTAGTAGCCAAGGACCACTGTTCGTCACCTACTGATATTTGTCTCGACCCCATGAGCAAGCATTGGAACAGTCTGGTCCAGAGCCTCCCTAGGGCTTTCATCAGCAAAATTTAAAAACCACTCCTGGTCCACAAAGGGGGATTACGGTCCCCCTGGTCCTCCTGGTCCACCCTGATCCATCCTGATCCACATTGTGGGTAAAATTTCCAAAAGTGTGGATCCGAGCGGATCGGCGTGGACCAGGTGGACCACGAGGACCACGACCCCCCTTGGTGGACCAGGAGTGTTCAGAATCACCTTGGACCACACTCCGACATTTCCCTGATGTTCCGCGCAAATACTGGAATTAACTTAGGTACTAGTACTGTACAGTACATGTATCTTCGGATCTGAAATCTCATATCTGCTATGTTGACCCCAGTCTGCCCCAATGAGCTATACCTGTGGAGAGTACCTTTACGTACTGTGGTGTATCGTAGTCTGTTTACCGTGGACTATGTTTTTATACATAGCTTACTTGTTTGTTAGATAGATAGATAGATAGTAATCATACGAACTGGACTTGGCTAGGTTGGATTAAGTAGTTTATAGGTAGTTAGCAGTAATAAGTTCCGGTAGATAGCCTGAAAACGACAACGAAAAACCTGAAGGAAGGAACTGCTTTCTCAACTGCTTTTCTTACTTTTTATTTGTTCATCCTCGTGATCATTAAGGATCATCAATTCTTTGAGCTGTGTGACGGGTCATGGCCTAACCCGTAAGTATTATCGGTCTTGGTTTCTTCTCTGCCCTGTTTGTTCAGTCATTTCCCCTTCAGAGGTGATTTTACTACTAGCTATCCATATACCCGATAGGAACCGGAATATTCTTCTCAGTACTTGAGTACAAAGGACCGGCACAAGCCCTGAAGAATACCTTATCCTTATCTAATAGGTTTTATAAGTCCATGGTGAGTTAATTTGGGGGATTTCATGGAATGATGCATTGTTAAGAGCACATTCCATGAGTACTAGAGAACACGCCCCTTATAGAAAGCTACATGGTTAGAGTGCATTTGACTCAAAGCCATGGACAATATCCAGTGAGTTCGACGACACTGACATATGTGCGGCCCACAGTGTGGTATGCCGCGCGGCAGAGGAATACATGGAGAGGGACCGGCACATAGTGCCCCAAGTTCAGAGGTATATCAAGATTACTCGAAGATGTTAGTGTTCCAAATCTTTCACAGGACTGGAATATCTCGACAGGTTATCAGATATGTGCGACCACGTACCAGGGGCAGGGAGAAAGTCTTTGCACTTCCACGGTCTTTCTTACATTATGAAAGTCAGGTTCAAACATACATCGAGGTCTGCCAGCCTCACCCCCTGTGCGAGCTACAAAACGTATGCCCTGTACCGTACATGTACTCGCAGTCTCATCGCGTATTTAGAATCTGGTTCATACATGAGTACCAATGTTCACTTACTTTGAGACATTTTTGTAGTAGGGACGAAGAAAAGATCGCAAGACTGTCTAGAAAAATGGGGTTCAGGAAACACTAGACACCTGGATGATGATTTCAGGGACAAAACCCGCACCTCAGTGACATCACTATACAGACTCCCGCCAGCTCACTGGACATATGCAACCCCCGTGTGCAACAGCTTGGGTTTAAGATGTTTTGTAAGATAGTGGCTTTCATCCTTTGCCATATTGATCATTCTCCTGTTCCCTGGTTTCACGCACAGTTTTTTTCATCCCTGCACAAGTAGGTTTAGCATGGCACATGGCAACCAAAAACAGGCCTTAATAATACCAGATTCTGAGTACGCGATAAAATTACAAGTCCTGTACATCAATATTGCCCTTTTAGAGGATCGACTGGACAGACAACTGGGCTCTCTAGCCAATTAGCAAGGGGCACCATGATTATTTTCCCCTCCAGTTTGGCCACCTGCCCTTGGCAACGGGATATATCTCCCGGTATTACGAGTACCGTACTCGGGGGTAGACAAAATTCGCGTCCACTTCCGCAAAGAGAAGTCTCCGTTGGGTGGCACCAAACAGGATTAGGCAACTCGAGTGATAGCAAGTGAGTATTTTGGTGTCGGCTGAGCGAGGATTTGTTTGTACTAGTTCCAAATACCCTTCTTATGGAGGTACTCGAGTACTGGTGACGGGCTCCCTGACTGACTTGCCCTTGTGTTGGATGGTGTGTCGCGCGTGCCGGATCCACCCTTCGTCTGTGTTGCTGTGACCTTCTACTATGCAGGATTATATATCGATCGTGAAATGCTTTGCCGCAGTATTGCTTAATTGACTGAACAAGGGTAAGATAACAGAGAAAGAAATTGACTCAATGGAAATAGATGGAATGATCTCTATTTGTTGATTGCCTGTGTGTTGGTTGGTTAGTTATCTAACTAAGGGAAGAGTGTGGTTGTATACATACAGAAAACGCTACATGCCAAGCTATAAACAATGTGGGGTGTTTGGTGGGTGCACAAACGCTCTCTTGACTGCAAATACTACCCTATGACGAGTGCCCTAGCTCACAGCTCTACAAGAGTCTTCTCCTCCTTCTGCCATCGACCCCAAAGACTAAACAAGTGCTTCGTCCTCCCTGAATATATCTCGCTATCGTCCCCTTGAGTCCCAAGCACAAACAGCCAAGTGACAATCTATGATCCTCCCACGTGATCCTCATCCTACTCCCATTCTCTCCATATCCTGACCATATATAGCGTCCGCCGCTTGCTTCATGAAAATAGTGCTCCGATCGTATTCCTCAGGAACCTCAGGCCTATCCCACTTCTTGACAAATGTCATGATTCCATAAAACTCCACTGTGCCATCGTTCTTATCCCTAGTGCGATCCGTAAAATCTCCTCCTCTTAACAATTCTCTCGTGCGTATTATTGGCGTCTCAATTCCGCTATCCTTCAGGTATACAACTTCTCCACAAAAGCAACCATTATCCAAGCCAAGTAGTCTCATTCAAATTCTCAATTTCATCCATTTCAGTACCAGATCTGTGACTCGCAATAACCCGTCTTTCATCGATAACATTGTCTATCCCTTCGATAATAACTTCATCTTTTTCACCACATTCCGCAGCCTCATCATTTCCGTTCCTCAATCTTAAACCTTCCACATCTGTAATAGTAGATTCATTATATTCACCAGCCAACCGGCTCACAACATCAACTGGCGCCTCTAGTTTTCCGGATTCTCTGCAATTTGGCCCGGGTAGGACTCCACTACGTGGTCCATCATTTCTTCTTCCTCTCATTCAAAATCTGTGTCATCATCATCGCCATCACCATTCTCAAGCATCCGTGCACACTCCCTTCTGAGGAGCGCATCAACCTCAACCTTAGTAAACTCGTAAATTGTCGCTCTATCCAAGACTGATGGTTTCATGACAAGCTCAACTGCATTGACTTCCTCATAGTGAACTCGTGGTGGCGGCACTTTCCTGGGGGCAATCGGGGTATCGATGTGCTCTGGTCCAAGCTCTGTCATCCTGGGCGTTAAATCGCATAGCTTAGGACACTGTGGGCATAGATGGCCTTCTTCTTGACAATAATTGCACGGAGGTGGACAGGATGGATAATACAGCATTCCATCAGGGCCAATAATTGATTCTGGTTCTGTCGCTCTCTCGTAGGTATATGGTGATCTGTAAATACCGGATGGCATGTCGCTAGGTCGAGTGAAATGGGGACCCTGTCCGCTCTCTGGATGTCCGTAGTCATAAAACGAAGTATATCCTCCATGATGTTCCTTATAATATCTCTCAGGCTGAGGCGTCTGGCTTTGTCTAGTTGAGTACTCAGGCCGACGGCTTGGAGGGTGGGTAGTATTTCGCCGTTCATACGGATATCTCGTATTTCTTCCAACTGCGTACATCTTCAACGGACTGCCATCTTCCTCAGTGAGCCTTGCCACAACGCCAGTGCCAACAGTCATAGTCGCCTTGTGCATTCGCTTAAGATCCTGCATCATTTCCTGTAAATCGCTCACATCTCCTCCAAAGGTTGCCTTATCATCACAATCTTTCCCTTGCTTCCGCTCCTTATTTTTCAACCGCATCGCTCTCTTCCCGCTCGACCTCTTTGATTTATCAGACTCCTTCTTCCTTGAAGCACCATAGTAGTCATCCTCGTCGGACTCGGAATCGCTACTGGAATTTAATACGTTAAATACCCAATTATCGTCATCATCGTCGTCGTCATCGCCGTTTCTGCCACTGAGCGTGCGATATCCTTTGACTTTGAGTTCGGTAGCCAAACGCATAACCTCTTTGACAACCTGAGACAGCGTCCCTTGGGAATCACGTTTGCAGAACGCCAGAACTGCCAGCTCCCGTAGACGCTTACTCTTCAAGCCTGCTAGATAATAGCCTACCACCATCCTGTCGTAATTCCGCGAACCGCTTGGCTGCCATTAAAGAAGCTTCAGTATCTTGCCTGAAAATTTGAACCCATCTTGACTTCCCTGACGGAGGGTGCTCATCGAACTCGGAATATCCTCGTCCAGGTGTTCCTCTCGTTCGGCGTCATGGAACTGACTGATCAATCCTTTCCTCAACACCTACTCATCCCAGTAGACATCGTTATGTAGTGTGCCGATAAACTTGCCCGCAGCCCAGTGACTGAATTTGACCAACTCGCATTGTCTTCGACTTAGACATACCTCCAGTCCAATCATCACCCATTGTAGCAAACGATGAGTCTATTCGCCATAAGAATTGCTTAACTCCAATTCCACCGTCGCCTGTAAACACAATCCCTCTGTCTCGCCGAGAACTCATGGCTGAAATCCAATCCCAGTAACAATCTTATCGAGCACGACAGGAGGGTGTCAAGTCGTCGAGTGGAACACCAATCGGTTTCAGAGCACCACTTGAGGGGCTCCCTGGCTATCTGCCCTTTAGTTGGATGGTGTGTCGCGCGTGCCGGATCCACCCTGCATGTGTGTTGCTGTGACCTCCTACCCTGACGGATAATATATCGATGGTGAAATGCTCTGATCCCGTATTGCTTAATTGACCGAACAAGTGTAAGATGACAATGAAAGAAATGGACCCAATTGAAATAGATGGAAAAATCTCTATTTATTGATTGCCTGGGTCTCGGTTGGTTTTTTGTCTAACTAAGGGAAGAGCATGGTTGTCTACATGCACGAAACTCTGCATGCCAAGCTATATACTATATGGGGTGTAGAGTGGGCGCGCAAACGCTCTGGTGACTGTTAAAACTACCCTATGACGAGGGCCCTAGTTCACAGCTCCACACCGGTACACAAAACTCAGTTAGGGCTGGGGGGTTGCCAGACGGCCTCTACAGGTAAGTGGTTAGGGTTTCAAGTATAAAACTGATCCCAGTTCGCTCCCTCTCGCTCTTTTCTCCCTATCCTCCAGCCACCCCAAGTCCCAGAGTCCTTCCTTTTCTATACGTTCTTTGATATCAAAAGACAAAAAGAAATCAAAGGTAAGTTTCTTTTAGGATTCCCATTCTGTCCCTCCCAATTTGAAAGGATCGCTAAGCCTCAGTGATTGCCACTTGCAGCCTCAAGGACAATATTCACCAACCTCACAGGAAAATGCTCAGGCTCGTGGCTTTTCATGATGGGATCCAGGCCAAGATTAAGTCATATCTTGACGGCTGGAAGCCGCCAAAAACTGACCCTAAATACTAGGACTTCAACCTCTTCTGGGTCTCACAAAATTGAAGGATCTGTGAGGATAGCCCTTTTTAGAGCACTAATTCGTAGGTCAGTACTGCTGGTCCGAATGGTGTCAAATGGATTCATCCAACCTCCTCCACCAAAAAAGGTACCCACAGTTCCTGATAGAGCACTGAGGCAATATTAGGAGAACTTAGATTTTCCCACATAAGCCAGGGCACATCGAGGAGACTGTGGATTGCAAAAATGTCAGGGGCTCTCCCCGAATTATGTTTGGAACCCAGTTGGCAGGGCACCCCCGAAATATCCTTCCATGGCCTTAGTTGTCCCACGTTAGGTCTTCCCAGAACCAAAATTAAATGCTCCTTCACGTGCTGTCTCCAAGAACCGCTTAAGCCATATGTTAAAAGCTGAATACCGGAGGTCACATTGAAGTACATTCAGTGAGCACAGGCTCATGGTTTCCAAGTGGGTATGCTGTGACAAATTCGGTTTTACATTCGAAACATGTCTAACCTGCACAAAAGATTCCAGATGTAGGTGGAGGTGGTCCTGGAAATGAGTGCCCTTTTGGGTTTTGTGGCCACCGAGAGATCGTAACCACAAAGTCAAGGATAAAGATGGTGAACGCAGAGTCAGTGATATAAAGACAAATGATAGATTGGAGGATACATTGGAGGATGGCCTAGTGATTGTAACTCATCTGAGATATTGTCTATTTGTTCCACCACACTGGTATTGGACTCACTTACCTCTTCAAGAATCGACTGTACTCCCTCTGTGGTTCCCGGAGAACACAGGGTACATCAAACCGGACCTCCAGCACCCTTCTTCTTCCCCACCATCGCCTGATAAATGCCCTCAAGATCTCCCTCCTCTCCTCCTCCTCGAATGATAACAAAGGAGAAGAAGCATAATGAGCACAAGACGACTGAGGAGAAGAAGTGGCAGAAGAAGTGCTTCCAATTGCCACTCAAAGTTGAGTTTCGCATCCGGGTCCAGAACAAGGCACCATTAGCATGATGGGTGGGGAATGGTCCACCCAGTCGTCGGCAAGTAGTACTGGAACTGCAGTTCTGCCGGACCCATTTTCGCTTCGAAACCCAGATGTCTTCTTTTTCACTCCTCAGTGGCCACTACGCCTCTATGGTTAGACTGTTCTCTCACATGACTTATTCGCCTCCTGATTTCAGGCAGCCTATGATCCTCCAATCCAATTGGCCCAAGGATCCCAATATATCTGAAGAATTGTACTTTGAATACCAAGTAAGTTCTCAGGGGAAACTTGGTTGGGGCCCAGTTAATTGACCATACGCTCAGAATATAAACAAGAAGAAGCCTAGAAGGGGGAGGGGTGGGACTCCGCCAATACCTATTCCTTATCACTTGCAATGCCAAGTGGTGTTAGACAACCTACATATGCCTCAAGATGCCCATAAATTCCGCAATATTGTACCTTTAGAGAGGCGACAGGATGGATTCACCTTCAGTAATGTTCTCGATCTGATCGCCCTTTACAGCCATCCAGTTCAAGCAAATATCACCTCCCAGGGGGCAGATATCAATGAACATACTGGTAAAGCTGGTCCGATGATGGAATGACACCCCTTGTTTGTTTGCCCAAGACTCTTATCGTTCGATAACCAACTTGAGATAGACCGGGGGTAAACAACCATGACCCAGATACCTCCCATGTGTAGGAAGATATTGGAACTCTGCCCACCAACGGAGGATAACAACCAGAATTTCTATAGTACATGGGGCCAGAGAGTTCAGAACACTAAAAGTGACAGAGTAATAATCCCAGATACAGGGTCACGCCTTACGCGGTGCAACATTGGGCCCACAGAGGTTAATGAATCACTCTACATACCAACCGGGTGGATCCTCTCTGTTTTCACACTTGTGGGGCGCAGGTTTGTTCCGTCAAATGTGTATTCTAGCTAACGACATTCTAGTCTCCATCAAATGTCTTTAGAACGAGTTTGACAAAGAGAACACAAAAAATGATATTCTATTCACCATTACGACATTCGTTAGGGCCTTTGCGAAGATGCTCAATTCACCAATTGCAGTACCAGGTTTGAAAAAGGTTCAAGGGGAAAAGGTCGACAATAAGGCAAAACCGGACCCGGGGGCTAAGGGAGTGAATTGGCAAGAAACAAACAGTACTGCAAACCCGATGCTGAAGAGGGCTCGAAAGCATGTCGAGAGCAAGAAGTCAACAACAATACCGAACAGGATGCGGGGTCGAAGGGAGTTGATGGGCAAGACAGAAATCATTACGCATTCTGGCAGGATTGGAATGTGCTAGAAGGCATTCCTCAAGTCTACAACGAGGCAGAACCTGACCCAGGGTTGAAAACAGTTGATGAACAGGTCACAAACAGTAATACAACACCTAATGCCGAAGTGGGATCGAAAGAAACTCAAGAGCAAGAAGTCAAGAACGATGCAATAGTGAAGGCGGGGTCAAAGAGTGTTCATGAGCAAGGCATGAAGAATCAAGGGTTTCAGCCGGTCTGGAAAGTGCTGGAGGCTATAGCTCACCTGGTTCTAAGGAAGTATCCTAAAACCTTCTATCCAGAGGTTAACATCCTTACTTCAACGATGAAAGCTCATTTCAATGCTTATATCAACGAGCTAAAGCTCTATTCTTTCTTAAGATGCCTGATGTTTCCAATGTCTGATATAGGTCTTTCAAAGGCAGCAATCTTCCTTGACCACTTTCCGGAAGTGCATACAATTTAGATAGAGGCTAGCTAGGACAACTCGAGTGCCTATTTCAATTTTCCCAACTCCTGGACCTCTTAACATCCCATGTTAGCTTGGACTGTTTACAAGCCAACTGGTTTATAGAATTGCAAATTCTATCTGTTTCAAATTTTCTAGAATCTAGATTGCTGAAGCCCTCAAGTTAGCTAGGGCAAGTTCTTAACGTTACAGATCCAGCCTTTTTACTGGCGTGCTCAGTACATGTTCGGTAAGAGAATTTCTCTTTCCCACCATTAGCCCAGGATAAATCTAGTTTGACAGTGAATGGTATCCGACAAATGATTGTGAGCGATATTCGCGAGAATTGAGACATTTGAAAAAGAAGATTAATTGGTTCTAGATAGAGGGCCACTTGTATACTATCCCAGCTAACATTAGTTCATGAAGGTTCGCACTGAAGGTCAGAAAGTCGATGTTGACCAGACACTCTTTGACATACCTCTGGTTTTAATCAACAAGCCTCTCTATAATCCGGCATCTCTACTACTAGTGTCCTCCACGTAAACCAACCTTAACTGACTCAACAACTCAAGCAGTATTATCTCTATCTAAAATTAAACAGTCTCAAATGAGATATCATCTTAACCAACCCTACTTCTCTAGAGTAAAAAGTAATATGAGGTCTATCACACATTTGCTGATTATCTTCACTGCATAGTATCCACTTATAGACATAGCTGCATTGCCAATCAGAAGAAGTCTGTAGATATAGTGCGCCAGACATAATTCCATTAACCACGAGGGACAGTGCGATCTGACACCGATAATTCAAAAACCTGGGTCTGGCTGCAACCGAGGGACACGCTCCCAGCCTGGATGAGTTTGAGGGAGATTGGAAAATTGGAGATCTTGGTTGGAATCTCTGCATATTGTAATAAAATTTCAAGTTCGACACATGAGTGTCCAATTTTTATTATCATAAGCTTGATTGTTGTCTCCTTTGGTTTATTGAGGGAAGTGTCTGATTGAATGGACAAAGACCGATATTTGGTAGTATCTTCAGGAAGGTTTAGCTGCCTTGGCTGGATAGATAGTTTGGCCTGTCAGAATTCGTCAAATTAAGTTATGATACAAATCAATGAAAGAAACCAGGTGCGCTCAGTTACTTATATTAACCTGTATCTTAGACTTTCAGAGGGGTGGTGGTCCAAATTTGCTAAACGGTGTCATAACTTCTTACCAGATGTTACCATTCTCTCCTCGCTGAATAATAATTGCAGCAGGTAACCCATAGTTCTCTAACGAGCACTCCTCTTTGTCTCATATCTACTGCGATACCTAAGTCTTCTGACTTCTATCTAGCAGTGTTGATGGATAGGCTTATATAAGACAGTTGTGTCTTAGTTCTCGAAAGTTTGATTGATAAAAGATATTTTTATGAAAGGAATAGTGTATGAAAGAACTTAGATGGTTGCGTGAAGAATCTACATCCCAACCCTTTTTCCACTTTTTTTTTTTTAATCTTAGATTTGTTTTACAACCTTAGGTACAAAAAGTATATAAAGCACTAGCTATGGCATAAAAAAACCACCAATAAAAACCTCACCAGCGCCAGCGATAAAATCATGCACCCACATTTCTTTCGTCTGGAACCAACCACACACCAGCTAGCCTAAACAGGGAATTCAACCCTGACTAGCTAGGCAGGTAGGAAAGAAAAATCAAATAAAAACATAGGGAGCAATCAATAGGAAAACCCTTGCCGTAGATACCAATAAATGAAATGATTCTCATATCACTAATGAAACTCAAAGGAACAACAATGAAGAAAGAAACGATGGGGGCGTGGGGGGACACAGAAAACGACGTGATACTGCAAAAGATTACCCTAGAAATGCAAACCGCTTTGCTGTTTGCATTTCGTTTCTCTTCGCATCAGTGTTCGCAGCCGTCTGGAGCCCCCGTAGGGCCCGGCGGGGGGACTGCCAAGAGCCCGGGACGGGACTGGACGGCAAAACGTAGTCCGTCCTCGTCTTACATTCCTACTTGTCGGGTAACTTGAGAAAATGATTAGACGGGACGACAAAATGCCGTCCGTCCTCGTCCTTGAATTTCCAGGACGGCCGTCATTAGAAAGGACGACAAGCCCCCACAATCTGAGACATATTCTGGTAGGGGACGGCAGGTGACTACGGGGGACGGCGGAGAACAGCGGAAATCAATGGAAAGTAGCCGAAGATGGCCGAAGACGGCGGGGGACGGCATGGGACGGCCGGGGACGGTGGGGGACGGTCCTTCACTCGGATGTGTGGGGCAAGTTCCAGAAAAGACCGGACAGGACGACAGAATGCCGTCCGTCCTCGTCTTTGATTCTTACTTGTCGGGCAACTTTAGAAAATGACCGGACGGGACGACAAGCTGCCGTCCGTCCTCGTCCTGGCTCAGGACGGACGGACTACCCCGTTGCGAACACTGCTTCGCATTTCGTTTCGTTTAGCACGCGTCGTTTCGCCAATGTAAAGCCTTTGTTCGCTACATACTAAGTCAGTTTTAGTAATCGTAAATTAAGTGATAAGGGAAAGGGAGAAAATACCCAATCGCGTCAGTTATCTTCGAGTATCTTCAGATATCTTCTAGTATCTAGCGGTATCTTCAGATATCTGCAGGCATCTTCAGAGATCTGCGGGCATCTTCAAATATCTGCAGATATCAGCCACCCGTTAACAAAATATTGACTGGTCACATGGAATATACCGAAAGCCTACAGGCGCCGCCAGGCACCC
>Ga0307507_10009623_pt1 | contig 12795 bp, 2 predicted proteins | sample 7_EM_MG_FD_207223 | JGI IMG/M metagenome (GOLD analysis project Ga0307507, IMG submission 207223) | Populus trichocarpa ectomycorrhiza microbial communities from riparian zone in the Pacific Northwest, United States - 7_EM | ecosystem: Host-associated > Plants > Roots > Unclassified | place... | reverse complement strand
AAATCTGCAACCCAAAACATGAGACCATGACACCAATAAAAAGCAAAAAAAAAAAAGATGAAGCCCAATACACAACAAATCCAATGTAAAAAGAATGAAATTAAAAAAATCCAAAAAAACCAGCAAACTGTGTAAGCCAACAAAATTTCATGACCCGGATCATATAAATGAGATAACTTAGGACCTGTTTGGGAGTGTGGTTGCGATTGCTTTTCAAAGTGTTTTTCATGCTGAAATGCATCAAAATGATGTTTTTTCATTTTTAAAAAATCATTTTTGAGATCAGCGCATCAAAACGATCCAAAAAATAAAATAAAAAATAATTTTTAGCAAAAAAAAAAAATTGAATTCTTTGGAAACGCGGGTTGGCCCGCGTTTCCAAACGCTCCCTTAAAAAAGGGCAAATCAAGATAAATTACGAAGTACAATCCTAAAACAACTTAATGTTGAAAGGCGAAACCAAAATAATATTAATTTTTTTATATAAAAAAAAACGACCCCTAAAAAAAACTGAGTGAACTTGTACTAACCTGTCAAATCTATGGTTCAAGTGATAAGATCAGAATAACTAAATAGAAAGGAAATCGAATAGAATAAAATCATGAAATCCTAGTCTTACAAAAAAATATAACACCAACGTTAGGATGCAAATGAAAAGGAAACTTGGTGTAATAAAACCTAAAAAAACGAGGTTAACTCAGGTTAAGTTTTAAAACACGTGACTCAGGTCATGAAATGAACCCGTAAGTCAATATCATTTGCGATCATGATTCAAAATCTTGGTCACATCATCCAAATTTTCTCTCCTTAACATTTACCAACACCGTGAATGTCTATCTGATAATATCTCAATCCCTTGAACTCATTTTCCTAAATGATACAACAAAAATGCTAAATGTGAGTATCATACAAGAGCTACTAAATATGAGTATCATATAGGAGTTGTGGGTCATTTCATTGACCATTATTAAGGGTTCAAGAAGTAGGTAAACAACATGATCTACAGTGAATAGCTATCATTTGAAGAGAACAATGGTGAATATAGTATAGTCACAAGAGGTTTTGGGATTGATGAACAGGATAGCTCAATTTTTTACCCCTAATTCCTAAATATTTTTCAAAAATCCAAAAAATATGTTTTCGATGCATTTTGGCCATTCACACACCCATTTTATGATTTTTCGACTATTTTTTCCCTTATTGATGTCTTCTCGAAAAAATCATAAATTCAAAAATATATTTTCGACACATTTGCGTCCATTTTGTAATTTTCAATGTCTTTTCAAAAAATCAAAATTCAAAAATATGTTTTTGACGCATTTCATCCATTAACACATCCATTTTGTAATTTTTTATTACTTTTCTTATCGAATTAAAGATAACATTGTTTTTTAAAAAACAAATACAAAAAAAATATGAAAATCAAAATAGAGACAAAATGGACAAGGAACTAAAGTGCAAAACACAGAGAAAAAAAAAAGGACCGAAACAAATTTGAGTTACTTAGGAACCAAGTAACTAAAAAAAGAAGACCAAATTGGTAGGCCATAAATAAAATAAAAGAGTGAATAGTGCGAGAGAGGGAGGAGATAAAAAAAAGAAGAAGAAATCAAGCCTCTATAAGTGAAAAGACAGAAAAAGAGAGCTGAAATTTGATGAGCCACACACAAAAATAAACCTAACATCTTCTCTCCTGAACAACCCAAAACCAAGAACCCTAGCTACATCTCAACCTACCTCACCAAATTCAGCCAACCACCATCATTTCGGCCACCACAACAACTTCTTTAACCTTCATCTCTCCTTGTCATACAGCCAACTTTCCTAGCCTTCTCTAATCGAAAAACACCAAAAAAAAAGAGAAAAGAAGATGTCAAGAGAAGAAACAAGAGTCTGTTGAATCTTCCCAGCGTTGGATCTCACTCATCAGCTGGAGGTTACTTACACCTCCACCACCATAAGGAATCATAGGAAGTGGTGCAGCCTACGAGCATAGTCAATCTTCTCCTCTCCCCTTCAATAAGCTCAATAATGCATCGCAACCCAAGCTGTCAAGAAAAAACAGCTTTGGGAGCCAAAAAGATTAAAACTTTTTGGTCACCGATCGCCTCTAAACGATGGTGACCGACACCTTCACCACCAAGTAGATGAACCCATGATGGACACTATTTGGGTAGGATTGAGGCATACAATCTTCATTCAATCCGTAAATATTGCAAGTGAATCTTGGATACTATAGGATAAATAAACCTTCATAAGACATTATCTATGGACCCCTGTAGGATTTGGGCTAAGTTCAATGAGCTCAACATAAACTCATTGATTATTCATTAGCATGGCTTAACAGACTATTAGTCACAGGTCATGATCAGAGTCACCAACTATAGACATGTCAATTCACTTGGTATTATCAAAAGATAATAACTGTGAGTGACAAAGATGAATTAGACCATGGAATTGTTAGCTTAAACCAATTGCTCAAGTTTAACTCATTGCAGGAGACCCATTATCACTCATAAATAAGAATGTTGGTAAATCAGGCACAACAAATTGTTAGGAATAAAAGACAATTAATAAGACAGGTTATCTCAGGTCGGATGCTTTAGAGTATCCCTTATCTTAGAATTCTAAAAAACAGTTGAAGTTTTCTAGTAACTATAATACTTAGTGGCGACTTCTTTTTAATATAAAACCTTTCTCCCTCTCATAAAAAGACCACTTACCCCATCCTAGAAAAGAGAGCAAGTTGACACGATGTTAGTGCGACAAAGTTCACCAATTAGCTAATGAAAGATCTTTTCATACTCTAAACGTCTGAGGTTTCTTCTACCATTCCTGAGATCACTCATTAAGAAGAAAACTTCAAATATTCTCATGGAATTCACTTGAAGATTCAAAAGGATTATTCTGCATTGTAAGACTTCAAACCAATCACCCTCATTCTTCTTGATCTATTTTGTAACTTTAAACCAACCTTATACCATTGGTTCAGCTTCCTACCCTCATGTGTCAATTAGCTCCTAATCTGCTAAGAATTGCCTTATTCTCTCCCTTGGCCTTTCAATGTGCTTGTCTCGATATTTATACAAGATACCTCCCTTGTACAAAAACCCCTTCTTCATTTAGATAAAAGGAAAATCAATAGCTTCTTAATATTTGTAAATCACTCTTAGACCTTCTATTCAACTCCCTTCCCTCTTATCCTTGTAACTTGTATTCTCCCAGACATAGCATCAAGCTCTAGTTTATCCATCAATTTGTACAAATCTCACCTCACAAAGAAACTCAACAGCAGAAAACTAGAGGTTATCAAAATAGGATTTCAAGTAAGACACAAAGGGGAAATTTCAAACATCATGGGAACGTACATTTTACATTAACCAACCCCAACCCCACCCTTGGAAAAACAAAACACACAAACACCGAAAGACCAAATCTTAAAATAACACACATAAACCAGTCAATCCCACTTTTGTACTGCTTACAACAAAGCCTGGGAAACAAATATTCTAAATCAGCAGAATCACAATTGAGAAAGCATGAACTCCTTGGACATGATAAAACAATAAGAGTGTATATAGCAAGTGGGCAATGTCAAGAAAGAACCTGAAATAGGTGGTCTGCATAAGCACCGATATTACGCAGTAATGCTTCATTTGCATTTAACCTCCTGGACCTCCTAGAATAATTGTTGGATCTATTTCTGGATCTATGACTCTGCATTGAACAAGCAATTTCATTCAGCAAGAGAAATGTGCAATTTATCAAAAACAGGAGAGAATATTTTCATTTCACACCATGCAAAAGGGGGGGAAATATAAGACTCTTTTTAGTAAATAAAGAAAAAGAATCCATTGATTGGACTTCTTATCAAATACGATATGTTCAGTAGATCTATCAAAAAGTGCAAAGATAGGAAATTATAAACAGAAGAAAAAAATAGAGGGAATCAAACTTTTTGAGAACGTATCTTACTACTTGAATTAGACTACCAAGAACATGTTGTTTAAAAGATCATGGAAATGCGCCGAAGAACAAAACTTTTTGAAAACTTAGTGTACCAGACCAAAAGAATACACCAGTATGTTAATCGTGAGACAGGACTTTTGCAATATAAAATGGAACACCTCTTAAATTCATATTATTCACAGATTGTGGCCAAGAAAATGACTCTCCCTAAACCCTAACATTGGGAAAGAAAGGGAATTATTCAACAGATTCAGATTAATGTTTCAAACAAATGTCACTACCGAGTGCCCACACACGCTCCAAATGAAGTTCATTTAATCGTTATAATTATGTACCACAATTCGTTATTTCTTCCTTCTAAATATCAAACTTAATTTCCAGACAGAAACATAGAGGCGGTTTGTTCAGTTGATGAAATGGAGGAAAAGAAGCAATTCTGGCCAGTTTTCTAAGTAAAGCTTAAACATTTACGATATAAGTCTCTCTGGTTGCTAAGGAAAAACAAAATATGAAGCAAGATTGAATTGTATCTTTCGACATTTCTGTCTGCCAAGTTAAAAAGCAAAACGTTAAGGTCTTTGGGTATCATATTTTTCCTTATAAATCAATTTTTCACACATTTTCCTTCTCAAAAGACAAAATTATTTAAAGGGCCAATCAACAAGATCAAAAACTATACCCCAATCAACAAGATCAAAAACTATACCCCAACTCATCAAAAGCACTGAATACCACACACAAAATATATATTAAAAAAAAAACCCAAATTTTAAAAAAATAAATCAAAGAATCCATTCCATATACATATGCACATATGAAGAGAAAGAGGTAGGGAGAGACACTAACAGCATCACAAAAATTGCGTCTTTTGCGTTCAAGAACAGGAGAGGAGTGAAAGAGAGCAGCTTGGAGCTGGAAAAGATTGGTTTTGGGGATTGAAAAGGCTGCTTTGGTGCCAAAACTCATCATCTTTGCAGAACAAATCCACCATGGAATTGTGAAACTCGCAGCTGCGAAACCAGTTATAGCTGCTTGTAGACGTCGGCGATTCCACTCGAAAAAAAAGTCATTTGATTATTTCACACATTCTGGGAAGATGTGGTTAAAGAGTAAAAGGGTAATGGTCTTGTGGTATACTTGGTATTGGGAAGCAGTGGTTAAAAAGTTTGTTTTTTTTTCTGATTTACTTTTACCATTTGAAATGTTAGGGGGGCGTTTTTTACATGGAGGGCATTGATTTTCTATAATTAGCTTGTCTACCACGCAAAAAAATAAAAAAGTTTAGTATAGAAAATGAAAAAAAAAATCATAGTTGTTAAATTTGATTTGATAAACGGGTTTACTATAAAAACTGTGATATAGAGATTGATCCAAGTTGTATTTTAAAATAAATTAGTTTTAATTAATTAATTTAATAAGTAAATTTATGATTTGATTGACTTAATTTAATTATATTGGGTTTAGACTTGGTTACATCAATAGGTAAATTTTATAATAATTTAATAACTTAGATCTTAACAATCATAAATATAGTGTTCTTTCTTGTAAATATAATGCATTGGTTTTGTTTTTTTATTTCAAAATGTTTTTTAAAAAAATAAAAAAAAATTATTTTTTTATTTTAAATTAATATTTTTTTTAGTGTTTTCATAACGTTTTAATATACTGATTTCAAAAATATTTTTTAAAAAATAAAAAATATATATTATTTTAATATATTTTAAAATAAAAATTACACTTTCAAAGTATCTCGTTACATGGTAAATTTATTTCTTAAGAAAACAGAATTGCAATTAAAAATAGCACGTTGATGTTTTTAGTTCTATACAATTAGGCCACGAAATGGAAATAAAAATAAAGAACTGAATTACCAATTTATGCAGAGATAGAATTTTATCTCTTGCTCTTCTTCTTTTTATGCAAAGATAGAAATTTCGTGGAATTGAAAAAAAAGAGGCTTCTTGGATCATGACTGAATCCAATTCAAAGAATAATAATGAAAGTAATTGTTGATTTTTCCTTGGCTTTTTTTTTCAAATATAGAATTGTCTCCGATATTAAAATAAGTAGACTTGCTTAGCTCATGAATTGAAATCAAATCTATAAATAATATGGAAATGAAGGACAAGTTTTAAGCATAATTATAAGACAGGTCTCAGGAGTTGACTTAGGTGACAAGTCAAGTCAACCCAAGCTTTTTAAAATAAAAAATTGAAACAAGATAGTTTTGGTAAAAGAAAAAAAACGTCATACCGAAACGGTCAATGAATCATCAAATTGATAAAAGTCAAAGTCTTGTAAACATGGTTTGAAAAAAGAGGTATACCATCCATGCTTTGGATAAACATTAGCAGGAAATTTATAAGTGGTTTAGGAGTATAGTTGTAATTATTTTTGAAAATGTTTTTTATTCGAAAATATATTAAAATAATATTTTTTATTTTTAAAAAAAAAATTTGACATCAACACATCAAAATAATCTGAAAATATTAAAAAAATTATTTTAAAAAAATTATTTTTTTCTAAAATACTTTGAGATAAATGAGAGGAATTGAGGTGATTATCAAAAATTCAAAATAAACAAATGAAAATTTATTTTGAAAATTTTTATGGTGCTAGTAATTAATGAATTTTTACTAGTAACTATCTCGACTCGCTTTAAAGAAAAAATATATAAAAAATAAATAAATAAATTCTTGGTGAAAATATCATTTGTAGTAGGTCATGAGTTTTATTTGATCTTTCATCTTAGTAATTAATAGAAATTCACTAATTATTCTCTAAATACTATAATTTTTTTTATTTTTAGGGTTATCAAAATCTAGTTAATTTTAACATTAATAGTAACAAGTGAGATCCTAATAGAATTCTTATTATTTACTTCATGGGTCCACTTTAAATAAAAATATAAATACAAATAGGAAAGATAAATTTTATGTTAAAATATTACTTTTGAGCTATGAGTTTCTTTTTCTCTCTTTTCCATGTGTTTTTTTTTTATTGGACATATACATAGCTAATAACATATCGCTAATTATTTTCTAGTGCTATAAATTTTTTTAATTTTTGTTAATTTTAACATTTACAATTAATAAAACATTATAATAATGAATATGCGTACGCTCTAACTTTCCAACACAGGAAACTTGTTTATAACTCAATCCATGAACATAGACTATTGACAGTGATTTGGATCAACTAGCCCCTCCATCCGTTTGAGGGACAAGCCAAACTTGATAAAGTGGAAAAACTAGAATATGTAATTTTAATTTTAAGATTAAAATATCTTAATTTTTTTATAAATTCAGAAGAGATTTTATATGCTTTTTAGATCCGGATTAGATCATCCTGATCATCCTTTTAAAGTCCATTTGAAAATGTGGTTGCTTTTTAAAATATTTTTTATTTGAAAATACATCAAATAAAAATTATTTTTGATATCAGCGTATCAAAATGATATGAAAATATCAACGAAATATTAATTTAAAGCAAAATAAAAAATAAAAAATTTTAATTTTTTTTAAAACATAAAAACAAGACCTTAAATCCATGGTTGTCAAGTTCAGGTTACTCTTACGGCTTGATCCAAAATATTGATCAGGCAAATCTAAGAACTTCTTTTGAAAAAAAAATCCATCTGGATTTTAACTTTTTGTTAAGTAAAAGTAATTTTCCAACTTAACAATACGAACACATATAATACAGATTAGTCTTGATGTTATTATCAATACAATTAAAACATTTGAGGGGGGAAATACAATTAAATCATCTCAACTCTATTTTTTCCATTAAAATCCCTCTTTTTTTTACTGGGTCTTTCTATTTCTTTCAATTCCTTATTTTTAATTGGGTCTTCACGCTTTCCATTTAACAAACATCGAACCTTTTTTTTTTTCATTCGTCTTTTTCTATTAGTTTTTTTTTACTTCCTATTTAATTATTGTAGTGTGGTTTTCCAAAATTAATGTTTACTAAACAATGCAAGAACAAAGAAATAAGAAAAAACAAAAAACAAAAATACATCATAGGAAAAACACACACAATCTTGGGTTGTAATAGTTACCCACAATGTTTTCAAAACAAATGGAAAATTCCATAGAAAGCGAGGAAAAAAAACTTTGAGACAATACATACCAATTTAATACTGAAAAATTAAATTAAATAAATAAATAAAATCATTTTCAAAAATCTAGATCCAATAAAGACCACAAAAAAAACTGAAACAATCCATATTACTCTCAAAACATTTGAAAAATATTGTAGAAAGCAGAAAAAAAAAATATGGGAGGATGAAACAAGAAAATGATATTAAAAAAAGAATGAAAAAAACCAAACAAAATTGAGTGAACCTCCTAATCCCGAATTAATATCTTAAACTCGTAACCCGTTAAACTCCAGACCTGCGATCAATCAAGAAACTCAACTCTCAGTAAATTTAGTGTTGAAGGGTGAAATCGCTAAAAAAATCAAACAAAAAAAATGAAAGGTAAGAAAATAGCAATAAAAATTAAAGATTAAATTTGATAGGAAAAAAACTCAATGAGGATGATGTTGAAAAATAATTTATAAACCATTTTAAATAAAAATAAATAGCAACTAAAATAATAAAAATCAAATTTGACAGATAAAAAAATTAACTGGGGATAAAATTAAAAATAAATCATAATTTTATAAATTATTTCAAATAAAACAAGTGTTAATCAAAAGATTAAAGATTAAATTTGAAAAAAAAAAACAAATTGAACGGTTGCATTAATTTTTAATTATAGGTCAGCATGTTTTTTAGGATGAGAAAGAAAAAAAAACAGTCGTTAACAGTGAACCGGAGGTGAAGAAGCAACATGCATCGTCAAGTCACGTAGGTACTGCAAAGAGGATTTTACAGCTGCAAGTGTGTTTGGTAATGCGGTAGCTTTTGTGGTTGAGATTTGAAAAAAGTTATTTTAGAAAAAAGTACTTTTAGTTGAGGTTGGTTTGATATTTATATATGTTTGGTTAAAATTGTGGTTGAATTTGAGGTTGAACAAAAAGTAGTTTAATGTATTTGATTAAAAAATTATTTTTCAAATTGAGGTTATAAAATAATATATATATATATTGATGGTTTTGAATTCAAATATTATAGATTTAACTATTGCTATTACATCATGAAATAAATAATACTTTATATAAAATATTTTTTATTGTTCAATTAAACTATCTACAATTCCATCACGTATGAAATACATTCGACAAGGACTATAGTTTCCTTGGTTTCTTAAGCGCGCAACAACATCAGGTAAAATATAATTAGGAACAAAATTGAGGTTACGATTAAATTATGCAAATGCTACGTCACCAATAAAACACAATTAAAAATTAAAAATAAATTTTAATTTTTTTTATTGGGTCGGACCTGATTCAATGCATTTAGCTTTGCACCAGACCCGATCCGGCGGGAATCATACACTACTGTTCACATTCAACGTTCAGTGGATAATAAAGTGGAGAGTGAATTATAATTCACTCTCCACTCTCCACTGAATGATCCGCAGGTTTATGGAAAACAGTTGAAAGCTACTTTTTATAAATTTGTGTTATTTTATCAAATATATATGGATGCTTTATACACAGTAAATTATATTTTAGGAACCAAATAGGTTGTGACTTCATTTGGCAAGACGCAACCTCTTAAACAAACTGAAGCCACTATTCAGCTATGTAAATCCTTCGCACATGCCACTTCAAATTTGCTAGAGCGTGCCTCCCTATTAATCATTTAAATACTATTATATATCCAGTAAAAAACGTATCAACCTCTCTGCCAATTTGATTATTACCTAAAAACTAGAAGGAAAATACACAAAAGCCCCTGCTCACCCTTTTTTCTTTCAGGGTAAGTTCAATAATGTAATATGCAATTAAATCTAAAATGTCAAAAATACCTCCAAGTAAGAGCCACATGCCATTTTGTTTTCAAGAATAAAAAAGTTAATATATAGTACAAAACAAATGTTTAGATCCCGTGGAAAATATAAAAATACCCTAAATGCAACCGTTATTGATTTAGCTAATTCGATCTTGTTTGTTTTTGCATTTCAAAAGTGTTTTTAAAAGAAATTAATTTTTTTTTACTTCAAATTAATATTTTTTTGTGCTTTTAGATCATTTTGATATGTTGATGTTAAAAATAATTTTTTTAAAATAAAAAAAACATTATTTTGATATATTTATAAATAAAAAATATTTTAAAAAGTAACCGCAACCATATTTTCAAATAAGCTCAAAGAATAAAGATATCAAAACATTGTTCCAATCTAGAATGTTCTTTTAATTTACATATACAGTAAATAGCTCATTTATTTTTAGCTTTTTTAATCTTGAATTGAATCTAATAACTATGTTTAGATGTATCGAGAGTAGTTGCTGGTGTTTTATCACTCGTCCCCAATATTGAATGAACGATGACAAAACTATAGGTCAATAAACACAAATTATTCTCTCTGATATTTATCCAATACCTTCATTAGCGTATGATTAATGTAACTTTTAACATTTTCACAGATATTATTATTTTCTCGTAATCACACGCTATTTTCCCAACCGAGTACGTAAAGCGATTCGTGTGCACTTCATGAAACTACGTTGTTGGTGTGTTTATTTTTTAGATAATTTTTATAGTTATGGTTTTAAAAAATAAGTTTTTAAAAAATATTTTTAGTTGTAGTTAGTTGAATTTAAATATGTATTTGATAAAATTTATAGTTGAAGTTTATATGTAATAAAAAATATATGTAAAGTGTTTGGATAAATTTTTTTGACTTTCTTACAAACAGTAAAAAGAAGACTAACAAGGATTTTTTTGGTAACTTCAGGCAAAAATATTAGGAATATTTATCAAATTCAGTTAAAAAAAAATATGTAGAAACTACTGCACGATAACTATATATTGAACTCAATTTTTTTAATGAATCCCGCAAGATAAAACTCAATTTTTTTAAAAACCAAATATATTATTGAGTGTAATTCACCGCTAACATGAAAGCTATTGGAATACAAACTTAGTTTTAGAATGTGTGTAAGATTGTGATAGGTGTAGTGATTTAAAATGAATTTTATTTAAAAATATATCAAAATAAAGTTTTGTTATTTTAAAAAAATTATTTTGACATTAGCATATCAAAATAATTTAAAAATATAATTTTTTTTTTAATTTTAAATAAAAATAATTCAAAATTTTAAAAAATATAATTTATATCGCAACTTCTACACCCTGAAGAGTTGCGGTGGTTTGAATTTAGTAATGAAGAAACATGGAAAATCATTTCGCAGACGGAATAATACAGTGACACCTATTATCACTACCTTGCTTTTTACACATTAAAATAGTCTTTAATTATTGTGGATATAAAAAAATAAAAAAATAAAGATAAATAAGATATATTTTTATATTTTTAAAAATACATAAATTTACTCTAAAATTATCTTAAAAATATATTTATTTATATATTTTTAATTAAATATATTTATATCTCTAAAATCATCTTAATTTTTTTTATCAGATTAATCAAGCGTTACCCAAATGTGCAGTCACGGAGAAAAGATTTTTCATTAAATTATGTTTGGTGGTTTGAGATATTATTAATGGATTGCTTTAATTAATACGCAAAAAGCCAAATAATATATTAGTCACAAGAAAAAGATTTTAAGTTACCCATCCTAGGGGTGGAGCTAGGCTCCGGTCCTGCAAGTAAAATATTTTTTTCCATACTTTCCTTTAATAAATTAGATTTTTAGTTCTAAAAATAAAACAATTTAAATTTTAGCTTCCTCTAAAATTTCTTCTCCAATTTTGCTATCTCAAGCTAAAATTACCAACTCCACCCCCTGCACATCCTTTATCTTTATATGATCAAGTGAAGATTGAATTGCAATCAATAAAATTACTTGGAATGATGTGAATCACCAATATGTATCATAACTACCACCCATGCATATGAGCTCAACCTTTATGTTTCTGTATATTCTCAGAGCATGCAAATTCTCTACCGTGCAAATGATTGCTACCGGGGACTGTCTTGAATCACATCTTTGAGATTGTGGTAGTAACGAGGATTTAAAGTATTTTTTTTTAGAAATATATTAAAATAAAATTTTTTAATTTTTAAAAATTATTTGTAACATCAACATATCAAAACAATTTGAAAACATAAATTTTTTTTTATTTTAAACAATTTTTTTTTTAATTTTTGGAAACGCGGACACCTGGAGTCTAAGTAGCGGTTCTGGTTTAAAGTGTTTTTTATTTGGAAATGTATTAAAATAATTATTTTTTTAAAAAAAATATTTTTGACATCAGCGTATCAAAACTATCTGAAAATATAAAAAAATTAATTTTTTTAAGAAACACAATTTCAACAGCGTTTTCAAACATTGCCTAAGCTGCACGAGGGTTGTTGAGATTTTGAAAGTGCTTTTCGTTAGGAAATACATCAAAATAATATATTTTAAAAATATTTTTGACACGATATATCAAACTGATCTGGCAACATAAAAAAATTAACTTTAAAAAAATTCAAATTTTTAAGAAACACGATTTCAACTGCGTTCTCAAACATTGTCTAAGCTACACGAGGGTCGTTGGGATTTTAAAAGTGTTTTTTTTATTGTAAATGCATCAAAATAATATATATTTTTTTAAAAATTATTTTTTACATCAACACATCAAAACGATTTAAAAATATATATATTTTTTAATTTTTAAAAAATACTATTTCAACCGTGTTTTCAAACACTACGCAATTTTGAAGTTTCTAGGCACTAAACACCCACATGAACCAGAATTAC
>Ga0307507_10009622_pt1 | contig 12796 bp, 2 predicted proteins | sample 7_EM_MG_FD_207223 | JGI IMG/M metagenome (GOLD analysis project Ga0307507, IMG submission 207223) | Populus trichocarpa ectomycorrhiza microbial communities from riparian zone in the Pacific Northwest, United States - 7_EM | ecosystem: Host-associated > Plants > Roots > Unclassified | place... | reverse complement strand
TCTCTTAGAGTATCCGCATCTTCTATTAGGATAATTGCGTCCTAGACTTTAGCCTTAAGTCCCTATTTATACTATGCTATAAGCGCCCTATTATTCCACTTAACCTATATAGCTAGTATTTAAAACTGTGTTATATACTTAATTGCTAAAGTGCGTTATACTAAGTTCTAAAGCTTTTATTCTGCTGTGGTTATAGCCTCTAGGTCTCTAAATATCTATATTAGTCGCTCTGCGAACCCGTTCCAACTGGCAAATATATACCGTATGTCCTGGTTAGTAGTTATTATGCCATTGGCCTATATTTCCGTAAGATATAGCTTAAACCACTTAAGTGCCCTCCCTGTTAGGAACAATCCTATATAGGCTACTTAATCTAACGATGTTGCTAACTTCACTCCTTCCTATACTACCTTAAAGTGCATTTACATAAGAAATCCCTTAAGCTTCGACTTCTCTCCTAAGAATCGTTCAATTAAGGGTAGCTTGATCTTTGCTACTCTAATTCTATTAATACGTTCTTTAAGTATCCTATTATTGTCTTATAAGTAATTAACTATTTCCTATAACTGACCTTGCGTAACCACTTAAGAATCCCTATTGTCTATACTGGTATCACCTGGCCCTGAGGTTATAGCTGCCGTCGACGTCGTTGCGACTAGGGCTGCTCTTAGTGGTATATTATTCGACTTTATTCAATACCGTAACCTTAATAGTGAATATATAATGGAACCTTGTAGCAAGAACTACGGTGGGTTCTATTATTAGGCTGGGTATATAGGTAAGAATAAAACAACAATATAATAATAACTAGTGGAGTAGTTGCCTAATAGATTAACTCTAATTATATTCTAAGATTCACTACAAGGAGAGAACCATCTACGGTAGAGACTAAGGTCTCTTAAATATATAACTATACTCCTAAGAAATCCTCTCTTGTATATAAGGTATGTGTTATACGTGTTATATATAGACGTACACTACGTATACTCTGTACACTGTGTATAATATTATGTGACTCGCTTACTATCCCTTATTATATAGTTCTACCGGATCCATCCTGGACTGTGCTTGTATCAACTAACTAGCTTCCTACAACTCTTCCCTAAGTAGTTGTAACATTGTACTTAAAGCGTCCGTAACACATAGATCAGACATTAAAGACGATAAATTTAACAAAGGTAAAGCATTTACTAATAATAAGGCAACAAAGGCAGCTTACTAGAAGTATGCAGACCTTAAAGAAGTCAAAATAGAAGTAGAGACTAAGACCATTATAGAATAAGGTTTAGTAACAGGTATTACAACACCATTAAATACGATTTCCATCGCTTTATAAGACGATAGGAGTAATATTTAGAAGAAACTAAGCAAGTAAATAACTACTAGTACTAGCTTATTACTTAATAAAGGCAAAAGGCCACAGGCTTAAGATTCTTAAGAAGAGATAAGAGAAGCTTAAAATTCTTAAAGTAAGATAAAACACACCTAAGGACCCATAACGGACGAAAACTAATAGAAAAGGGTAGTAACTTAGTTTAGTAACAAACAAATAAGTATAGGACGCAAGTTTAAGAACTATAAGTTTAGAGAACAAATAAAAACATTAGTAATCCTAGGTAAACGTAGTGTTTAGCCTAAAGATTAAACAGTTAATACCAGGATTAAAAAGCAAGACAACTACAAAGATCTAGCTATAAGACGCAGAAAATAAGAAACTATAGATAAATTTAAAATAAGAATCATTATATAGCAAGAGCAAAAGCTAGATAAGAGGTCAGCTATACTAGGTTATATAAGGGACAGAGCACCTATATAAAGAATTACTAATAGGCCAAGTGCAGGGATACCTAGGGCAAAGTAGTTAGATAAACTAGAATAAAAAAAGGATCTAGATATTCCAACTAGGTTTAAAGAAAAATATACTAAAGGATATTATAATATAGCGATAATAAGGTACTTTCTAATAGATAGACTATATATACTAAACCAGTTATACGGAAAGTGGTATAGGCAATAACATAATAATAAATAGAAAGACTTTTATATATAGCTAGACGAAAAAGTTATCTAAAACTAACCTATTACGGAAAAATATATAAGTTATATTAAAGGAGTATTAATTATAATATTAAGGAACCTAGAAGAAGGATCTAAGGACTAAAGAAGTAAGTAATAAGTCTTAGTACCCATAGCAGAGATACCAGTAGTTAGGTTAACTAGGTATAGGTTTAAACTTAAAAATAAAAATAAACTAAGAGTTAACCTAAAACATATAGTATATTATACACTATTATAGATAGCTTGTGTAGATAACATATATAACATATATAGAGTACCTAAAGATAAGAACCAGAAGTACCTAGTAAGGATATATTAGGCACTAGAGGAAAAGCGGTTTAGGAATACTAAGTATATATATAGTTAGCACCTAGTAGAAGTATAAGGTTAAGGGGACTTAATACTTTAACTAGGAAGATTTCTTACGGAAAAATGCCTAGATAGATAATAGTGGTAGGAGTACCTAGAGAACACTTATCTATAGTATATAGAGGAAAAGAAATAAACTAAGTATTAGCCAAAGTTAGACTAAGTATAAGCAGAATCTAGCGGCCAATAGTTAAAAAAAGGGGAGGTGTATAGAACTAGAGGGAACTAGTATTAGAGCCTTAAACCCTTAAAGGAATTTAAGGACAATACCTAAATTTATAAGTTAAGTGGCAAGATTAGCAGTTTAAAGCGTTAGAAGATAGTAGAGTAATTAGGAACCATATATTACTAAAGGCAGTAGAAAGGATAGGGTTACTATATAGACAGAAGAAACACCTATATCCACTTATAATAATTTTAGGAGATTAGATAGCCTATAGAGGAGGTATTATTAATCTTAAAACAGGACCTATTTAGATAACTATTAAAGGGAGACCAGTTAGAATATCTTTTAATATCCTACTATTAGGATAGGACAAGGCAATACTAGAAATACCTTAGTTATAAAAGTATAATCTAAAGATTGATTGGGTTACAGGTTAGGTTAATATTAAGGATACTTAACGGCGTAAAGTGCGATAATAAACTAAGTTGGTATGGTACTAAGTTAGAGCGATATATAAAGAGACTAAGTAAGGCTTAAGTTATATACCAAAAAGATACCATAAGTATGGTAAAAAGTTATAGTCACTAGAAAGTAAAAAGCTATTAAAGTATATAGCATAGGACCACAAAATAGAATTAGAAGAGGGAATAAGTCTAAAGTTCTTTTTAATCTATAAGCTTACTAAAATAGAGTTAGTAGCGCTTAAGGAGTTTATCCAGGAGAACTTATATAAGGGATATATTAGACCGTCACAGTTATTAGTAAAATATCCAGTACTATTTATCCCAAAGAAAAATGGAAAACTTAGGATGTATATAGACTATAAATAGTTAAATAGCATTACTAGGAAGAATAGGTATCCTTTACCCTTAATTAGCGAAATCTAAGACAAGATAGGCAACGTAAAGATCTTTACAAAGATAGATCTGAGGTAGGTATACCATTAGATTAGGATTAAGGAAGGCAATAAATAGAAGGCAGCCTTTAGGTCAAAGGAAGGACTATATAAGCTATTAGTTATGCAATTTGGACTTATAAATGCACTAGCAATATTCCAGAAGCAAATTAATAGTGTATTAGGAGAACACCTAAATAAATTTGTTATAGTATACCTTAACGACATTATTATCTACTTAGAGAGTAAGGAAGAGCACAGAGAACACATTAAGTGGGTCTTAAAGAGACTATAAGAAGAATAGATGCCAGTAGCAATTAAAAAATGCAAGTTCTTTACCAGGAAGACTAATTTTGTTAAATTTATTATTAAACTAGGCCAACTTAGTATAGATCTAAAAAAGATTAAGGCTATAGTGAATTGGCAGGAACTAGAGAACGTTATATAGTTAAAATCGTTCCTAGGGTTTTACAATTATTATAGAAGGTTTGTAGCGCAATAGTTAAAGAATATTAAGCCACTTACGTGGTTAATAAAGAAAAAAGAACTATAGGCATAGGGAAAGAAGCAATAAGAACTATTTAAGAGAATTAAAGAGTTGTTTACCTAGGAGCTAGTTCTTAAGATCTATTAACTAGGTCTAGGGACAGTTATAAAAACAGATATATTAAACTTTATACTAGGGGTATACTTTACACAGAAATATTAAAATAGATAGCACCCAGTAGTATACTATAGTTAAAAGATAACACTACTAGAGTTAAACTATAATATCTATAACAAGGAGTTGTTAGGTATAGTTATAGTACTTAAGAAATAAAGAGCATTTTTATAAGGCATAGAGAAACCATTTATAGTTAAGACGGACTATAAAAACCTTATAGGATTCCTAATAATAAAGGAACTCAACCAAAGATAGGTTAGATGGGCGGAAATGCTTATAGAGTACCATTTTAAAATTTAGTATACTAAGGGTACAGACAATGCACAAGCAGATGCTCTAAGCAGAAGAGCTAAACTATAAAGTAATAAAAAGCTATTAGGAGCTTTATTGCAAAGGAATTAAGATAGATTGATTAGGTATAATTATCTAAAAATTATAGCAACTAAGAAAAGTCAGATCCATAAATTACTAAAGAGTAATTAGATATAGAAGATCTAAAAAGCATAAATAGAGGATCTAGACTTAGAGCAATATAAAAATAAAAAGGCAATATATATACCTAAGTCTATTACAGAAGAATTTATTAAGGAATTCTATAAGGAAATAATATAAGGACACAACAGAGCTACAGGCTTAGTATTAAGACTTTAAAAAGAGTATATTATTTAAGAAATCTAGGGACTAGTAAGATAAGTTATAAAGGAATATCTAGATTACTAAAGAAATAAACTAACAAGGTATAAGCTATATAGAGGGCTATAACCTATTAAGACACTAGGAAGACCATAGGAGGTTATATTATAGGACTTTATTATTAAGTTACTAAAGTTAAGAGATCCTATTATAGGACAAGATTATAATGTAATTTTAGTAATAGTAGATAAGCTAACAAAGTGGGGATACTTTATAGCATATATTAAAGAGATATTAGTAGAAGATATTACTAGAATCTATATAAAGGAAGTATTTACAAGATATAGAGCACTAGATAAGATTATATTAGATAGAGATCTAAGATTTATAGTAGTATTTTAGGAAGTGTTTCTAGCAGAATAAGGAGTTCGCACAGTAATATCTATAGTGTATTATCCGCAGATAGATAGATAAACGGAAAGACTAAACTAGACACTAGAGCAGTATCTAAGGCATTATATTAATTACGCACAGAATAATTGGGTATTATTATTACCAGTTATACAGTTTGCATATAACACAACACCATAAAAAGGAATGGGGACATTACCATTTAAGGCGAATTATAGGTATAAGCCAAAAACATCGTTATCGCTATAACAAGCAAAAAAGACGAATAGCACAGCTAAGCAAAGAATAGAGACGTTAATAAATCTTTATATAGACCTTAAAAAAAACAGCTAAACTAGTACAAGAACGAATAAAAAGGTACTATAATACTAAGAAATCTAAGGGACTAGATCTTAAGAAGGGAGATAAAGTATAGCTACTATACAAAAATTTTAAGAGTTAATAACTAAGTAAGAAGTTAGACTATGTTAAACTAGGACCTTTTAAAATTAAGTAAAGAATTTTATTAGTTACGTATAAGTTAAACCTATTAGCCAAAATAAAGATCTACCCTATATAATATATCGCAATGCTAGAGCCAGCATATGGGAATATTAAGCCACCAGTCTATAAGGCAGACACGTATAGAGAATAAAAGAAAGATAAATAGCAAGTTTTAAAGATTATTAGTTATAAGGACATAGATAACAAAACGTAGTATAAGGTAAAGTAGATAGGCTATAATAAAACTACCTAAAAACCACTAAGCAACTTAGAGAACGCTATAGGAAAGGTATAAGAGTATTAAAAGAAAGCAGGTTAGGTAATATTAATAAAGAAGGATCGCTAAAGAACAAGTTACTTAAGGGGGACCTAAGAGGAGCAATTGCCGAGCTACTTAGAGTTATTTCCCTTATAGGAGGAGAGCTAGTCCTTTTATTACCTAGCTTAGATAAACCCTGTTAAACAAGTTTCTACTCCTTAAAATAGACCTTCTCACGCACTTTCTTAAAACGAAAAAGACGGGCAGAGGCTAATAGACAGGCTTTAAGGGCACGCTATTAAGCAGCTATAGCCTCCTACTCCGCTTTTTATAAATAACAAAGCTTATCCAAGGCGCTTAAAAGCTCACCGTTAAGCTTTACAGTGGTAGATTAAATACAAGACCCTATAATAAGTTACTTAGGGAACTTAAAGACTATTAAGAGTTATAGAATGTGTATACTTAGCATTAAAAACAAAGCGAATATTATAAAACAATTAAATATTTGCTTTAGTATACTCTAAGTAAGATAAGGGTTATTAAGACAAAGGACTTACTATTATAATATACACTAACCCCGCTTTTGTATAACAAGAATATGGAGACAATATTATCTCACTAAGTAATAGTATGGCAGCCATGGTATAAGCATAACATTACACTTATAAGGAAGAAGAAGCTTTAGGTATAATAAGTAAGAATATTAACTAGACTAATTAAACGGACATTATACCTCTAGTAGACAACTTAGAGATATTAGGAATCTTTAAGGACAAAGATAAAGAAAAGGGAGATAGTATTATAGACGCTTTAAGTACAATATTATAACTACTTAGGGAAGAGTCGTAGGAAGCTAGTTAGTTAATATAGGCACAGTCTAGGATAGATCCGGTGGAACTATATAATAAGAAATAGTAAGCGAGTTATATAATGTTATACGCAGTATACGAAGTATACGCAGTGTACGCCTATGTATAACATGTATAACACGTACCTTATATATAAGAGAGGATTTCTTAGAAGTATAGTTGTATATTTAAAGGACCTTAGTCCCTACTGTAGATAGTTCTCTCCTTGTAGTAAATCTTAGAATATAATTAGAGTTAGTCTATTAGGCAACCACTCCACCAGTTATTATTATATTGTTAATTTGTTCTTACCTATATACCTAGCCTAATAATAGGACCTACCGTAGTTCCTACTATAAGGTTCCGTTACAGTAAGTTAGTTAAACATTTAACAACTTTTTAACGCCTATATAGTAATATTATAACAGCAATTATTGTTAATAATAAAGTAATTAGATTTAGCTCGTCAGGCATAAACCCAGGCTTATAACCTATTAAATTAAGGTTATAGGGCTAAATCTTATTATATTGCTTATTTTCTATATAGGTGGTTGAAGAGATTTTAAGGAACTTTAACCGGCAGTCAAAGTTCTCTAATTGGTCAGATTCCTGCCAAGAGGTTCTCCCTAAGTCTTATCACGTAATATTGTTGCGGGCTTATTTTCCAACAAATAGGACAACATGCGTATATTTCCAAAATAAGCAAGTCCTTTACAAAATGTGATAATGGTTCTGGAAGAGTCCTCCACGTTCGTTGCCTGCTTATATAAGCAGATTCCCTTTAGTTCCTTTTTAGACGACGTCTGTAAGCAACCACCTATAACTCCGTAGGTATAGGCCTATATAAGGGGGCCTATATACGTCGTAGATAGATTTTATAGATTTATTCATTCTTTATCCTCAGATCTAGTTTATTAGGTTATAAGCACTTATTGCTACCAAGCTATGATATTAGAAGATTGACACCTTACTATAGGTTATATCTTACTGGTCTATATTTAACGCCTTACTATAGGCCGCATTAAGGGTTACTATACCTGCGTATAAAGTCATTCCTTATTGTTACGGACGCTTTAAGTACGATATTACAATTATTTGGAAAAGAGTCGCAGGAAGCTAGTTAGTTAATATAGGCATAGTCTAGAATGGATCCGGTGGAACTATATAACGAGGAATAGTAAGCGAGTTACATAATGTTATACGCAGTATATAAAGTGTATAAGGTGTACGCCTACGTATAACACGTATAACACGTATAATACGTACCTTATATATAAGAGAGGATTTCTTAGGAGTATAGTTATGTATTTAAAGGACCTTAGTCCCTACCGTAGATAGTTCTCTCCTTGTAGTAAATCTTAGAATATAATTAGAGTTAATTTATTAGGCAACCACTCTACCAGTTATTATTATATTGTTAATTTATTCTTACCTATATACCTAGCCTAATAATAGGACCCACTGTAGTTCCTGCTATAAGGTTCCGTTATACATTTACTACTAAGGTTATGGTATTAAATAAGATCGAATAATATGCTACCCAAAGCACTAGTTATAATAATGTTAATAGCAGCTATAACCTCAGGGCTAGGTGATACCAGTATAGACAATAGGAATTCTTAAGTGGTTACGCGAGGTCAGTTATAGGAAATGGTTAATCACTTATAAGACAATAATAGGATACTTAAAGAATGCATTAATGGAATTAGAGCAGTAAAAATTAAGCTACCTTTAATTAAACGGTTTTTAGGAGAGAAGTTAAAGCTCAAAGGATTTCTTATATAGATGCACTTTAAGGTAATATAGAAAGGAGCAAAGTTAGTAATATTATTAGATTAAGTAGCCTATACAGGATTGTTCCTAATAGAAAGGGTACTTAAGTGGTTTAAACTATATCTTATAGAAATACAGGCTAATAGCATAACAACTACTAACTAGGATATGCGGTATATATTTACTAGTTAGAATAGGTTCGCAGAACGGTTAACGCAGATATTTAAAGATTTAGAGGCTATAACCACAGCGGAACAAAAGCTTTAGAACTTAGTATAACGCACTTTAGCAATTAAGTATATAATACAGTTTTAAACACTAGCTACGCAGGTTAAGTAGAACAATAGGGCGCTTATAGTACAGTATAAATAGGGACTTAAGGCTAAAGTCCAGGACGTAATTATCCTAATAGAAGATGCGGATACTTTAAGAGAGTTAATAAACCAGTTAATAAAGATTAATAATAGGATCTATTAAAGGGAACAAGCTAAGAGAGGGTAAAATAGAGTTCTATAGTTATATAAGGCGTAGAGTACGCAATAATAGATATAGAGTTAAAAACTATAGAATGGCGCAGAGCTAATAGACCTAAGCGGTACTAAAGAAACCTAAAGGTGGGAAAAGAAACTATAAAAACCTAGAGGTTAAGGATTAAGTAATTAAAGGACTAAAAAGCAGAGGCTAAACTAGGGATCTTAGCAGCAGAAGACGTTTAGGTGGACTCTATAGTAAAATTAGTGGTTTAGAGATAGAGCTTATATAAATTATAGGAAATAAGGTTATTTTGCTAGAGACTATAGAGGTAGTTAGAGTAACTATATAGTAAAGGGAACTAGACTAGCAGCGGATACATATATACAGAGGGATAATAGTGCACTATAAAAAACAAAAGAATGTTTAATTAATAGTTTTATATATTGTTATAATAACGCATGCCAAATTTATAAGGACGCTAAGTACGGCACAAGCTATTAGCTATAGGAGCTATTATTATCTAAGTTTAAAGGAACTAGTGAACCAGCTTATAGATCGGATATTAAAGATAATAAATTTAACGTAGGCGAAGCATTTACCGATAATAAGGTAATAAAGGTAGCTTACTAGGAGCATATAGACCTTAGAAAAGTTAAAACAGAAGTAAAGACTAAGACTATTATAAAACAAGGTTTAGTAACGGATATTATAATACTATTAGATACAATTTCTATCGCTTTATAAAATAATAGGAGTAATATTTAAAAGAAACTAAGTAAGTAGATAACTGCTAGTGCTAGCTTATTACTTAATAAAGGTAAAAGGCCACAGGCTTAAGATTCTTAAGACAAGATATAAGACGCTTAAAACTCTTAAAATAAAATAAGATATACCTAAAAACCCACAACAAATAAAAACCAATAGAAAAAGGTAGTAACTTAGTTTAGTAACAAACAAATAAGTATAGGACACAAGTTTAAGAACTACAAGTTTAGGGAACGAATAAGAACGTTAGTAATCCTAGGTAAATATAGTGTTTAGCCTAAAGATTAAATAGTTAATACTAGAATTAAAAAGTAAGACGACTATAAAGATCTAGCTATAAAACATAGAAAATAAAAAACTATAGATAAGTTTAAAATAAGAATTATTATATAGTAAGAGCAAAAGCTAGACAAGAGGTTAGCTATACTAGGTTATATAAGGGATAGAGTACCCATATAAAGAGTTACTAATAGGCTAAGTGCAGGGACACCTAGGGTAAAATAGTTAGATAAATTAGAATAAGAAGAGGATCTAGATATCCTAACTAGGTTTAAAAAAAGATATACTAAAGGATGTTATAATACAGTAATAATAAGGTACTTTCTAATAGATAGACTATACACACTAAACCAGTTATACGGAAAGTAGTATAGGCAGCGACATAATAACAAATAGGCAGATTTTTATATATAGCTAAACAAAAAAGTTGTCTAAGACCAACCTATTATAGAAAAACGCATAAGTTATATTAAAGGAGTATTAATTATAATGTTAAGGAACCTAGAAGAAGGATCTAGGGACTAGAGAAGTAAGTAATAAATCTTAGTACCTATAGCAGAAATACTAGTGGTTAAGTTAACTAGGTATAGGTTTAAACTTAAGGACAAAAATAAACTAAGAGTTAACCCAAAACATGCAGCGTATTATATACTATTATGGATAGCTTATATAGATAATATATATAATATATATAGAGCTGTCCTAACTTTTGGAGCTCTTGCTGCACCCGGCCTAAAAAGACCAAACCAACTAAAAGAACCCTAAAAAACACCCTAATAATCCCCTAAGATGTATGCATTACAGGGGAGGCATAGGTGGAATGACGGTGGTATGTAGTTGCGCGCGACCGCTAGACCCATACCTAATAATGGCCCCCTATAACAACAATAAGGACGGGCGAATACCATACTAGAAAGCGGAAATACCCTAATTAAGAAGGTATCTGACAAAATATAAAGCCTTTTAGACGCGTCTAGTATTTAGAACTGTGGGGGAGTATCTGTTAGCTATTACGAACTAATGCAGCTAGCAGAATGGCTCCAGTCTAGCGAACCTTAGGCGCCCCTCTAGTAAACCCTTGATTAAATTCTCTAACGGCTAAATAAAATCAAAGATAAATAAAACCCCCCCCCATAGGCGAACCGCACCTGGGCCGCTGTAGCTGCGCTCCTATAGTATAGGGAACCTACCCCCCTAAAGATAATAACCGGGTATATAATCACAATACGACTAAATATAGAAAAGGTAGAGGAACTTAGGGGATAATTAGAAACAGAAGTTCTTACGGAGATTTATAAGGAGGTCTACGATGCCGTTGCAGTCCAACACCTTAGAAGTGGAGACATTAGAGTTACCCTAAAGGACCAATAGGCAAAGGAACGGGCCGTAAGGGCAGGGGATAGGCTAGGAGAGCGTATTGGCATAAAAGTGCTTTGTAAAGATCACCCAGTTAAAGTCCTATCGGTTCCCATAAGCCTTAGGGTAGAAAGGGGACGCTAGGCGGATAATACAGCAACTATATAGGAGATAGTAAAACAAACGGAATGCCTTATACCAGGACTTGTAATTACCCGGATCCAATGGCTTTGACAGGAAAATACAAACTAAGTATACAATGAGAATAATAAGAGGATATAAGGGGCGCTAGAGACTTGCTAGGGAAACGATAAATGAACGTATGGCTCCCTTATTGTTAGCGTATATACACTAGGAATGCAAAAACTCCTTATCTAAAAAGGAATAATTATAAATGGCCTTATATATAACACAAGGCTCTATAACTACAGACTACGCCTGGAACGATGTTATTGCTGCGTATAATGGGGACATACCTAATCCACATGCGCAGCACAGGTGTGCTGCGGCTACTATGCAGGCCCCTACGATATAAGATAATATACAAATCAAGACCAAATAAAATGCGTAAACTGTTACCGAAGCATATATAAGGCGTGGGAGAGAGAAGGCTGCATTAAATATAGGAGATGGAAGGAAAGGGCTTAACAGCTATAGGAACAACTATACGCCAGGTTATACGAATGGAAACAATAGGCGATAAGCTAGGGGGATATAGGTGTCTTCCTAGCGTTTCCTACCTTTAATACTAGGGGGCTAAGCTAGCTATCCTAAGCCTTAACGGGCCAAAAGTGATGCCGCGCGACATTACTAGACTGAATAGGGACATAAGGGATATATAGGACACAAGGGAGAGGACGCCCAGTAAGAAGACCCCTATGGACGGCTATAGCAAGTTTAAGGCCGGGACAATTAAGAATTAGATTTAACGTAGTAAATATAATATATATAGCTGGCTTATAAGGGGCATATAGCCAACCGGCGAGAACGGGGGAAGAACCGGAGGCAATAACAGACTTAGATTTAGAAAGGCTAGTAGGAATACAAGATATAGGAATGGAAAGCTCTATATAAAATAAGTAGTGGCCAGGGAGTAAATATAGGAGACGGAAGTTCTGAACATTTTAGAGAAAGTGGAAACAGAAGAAGTAAGGAGTAAAGGAGAGGTAAAGGACCCCTGTTGGGGGTCCGCCACTTGACCATTATATAGTATAACTGCGGCAATACGAACCACCGTCTAGTAAGGCCCCTACTAGATAGTCTAGACCTAGAGAAACACCATATTCTTGCTATATAAGAGCTGTATTATAATACCTATATATAATTAATATACTGCCCCTAAGGATTCTAGCTCCTGTATAAA
>Ga0307507_10009621_pt1 | contig 12802 bp, 21 predicted proteins | sample 7_EM_MG_FD_207223 | JGI IMG/M metagenome (GOLD analysis project Ga0307507, IMG submission 207223) | Populus trichocarpa ectomycorrhiza microbial communities from riparian zone in the Pacific Northwest, United States - 7_EM | ecosystem: Host-associated > Plants > Roots > Unclassified | place... | reverse complement strand
ATTCGTAACAACGAATGGATATGGTTATAGATTTTGCCTGGAGGTGTTTTTGGTCGTCCTCGAGTCTTGTGCGGACGACTGAGGGGAAAGTGAGCGAAAGGAAAAGGAAAGGCAGAGGACACTGGACAGACCTCCCTCCACACGGATTGGGGTGAGGCCGAGATAGCCCGAACAAGGGAAGTAACGAAAACCTGTGTTACCTGGACTGGGATGAGAGAGACAGAAAAAAAAACATAGGAGGAGACAAACCCTTTGGAGAGGACAAGGAGAGTTTGACCATTGTCTGAGGAGGAGGAAGAGACGGGAGCGGCGGCCATCTGGATAAAAAGCGAATTGGATGTCAGAAGCACTCGTTCTTCGTCTCAGATCTGGCGACGCTAGCTTCGTCTTCTTCCTGAGAATACAAATTAAATATTGTCACTGTCACATATATATCATCTGCCGAAATACACGGATGTTAGAACTCGACTAAAAATAGCAATAATCATACCCCATCTTTGCCAAGCCTCGTATTCTCATCCACCGGCATCTACTAACTCGGTTCCGGTATCTGTTCAAAATCATATATATTAGTGGTCCCACTGGGTTTCCTGTTTCACTTTTGCCAGCCTTTGTATGCATAAAGTCACCAACGTACCACTGGAGAACGAACCACAGTAGCATTGCTGCCGTGTTCAAGTTTGGTCACCACGGATTACTATCTGCTTCTATCACACAGTTGTTCCGGTCCTTATTTCGAAAACGTGGTCGTTCTGCACCTTGTGAGAAGTCATCGGCGAGTTGGGTCTGGTATTTTTTGCTGTGGAAACAACCAAAAGTCATAAATATACAGTTCTGTAGCTACCTGGACGAAATCGGGTTCACGTTGACGATGGCTACTGTCTGATATCGATCAGCATTTCTTAAAATTATTACATTGATTTATATCTATATCCGAACTCGGTCCTACCAATAGATGGCGGAAAACCTTGTTGCTCGTATGTTTTACTACTGTGAACACGAAATTTCCACCCTGGAAGTGCCCGTGAATGTGCTCCAGACTCTGGTCTTCTGATAGCTCGGATAAGCGGGTATCATACCCAAATTATTTGCATCCAGCTCCATTTTACTCGATATGTTCAGAGCGTGACAACCGACAAAAGATCTCGATTTCCTACATCCGTTGACACTTGACGACAAGTCTAGATGCTAAGCCATACTAGGTACTATCCCAAAACCTAAGGACCCCAATAATACTGCGTTGTAAAGATCCCAAAACCATGCTGATTTCCACTCTATTCTTTTAGTGATGTTCGAGACAGCACCTCAGGCTGTCCGCTGTCGGTAGAAACTATTCCGAGTGCATACATAGTGGTGTTGGACAGTCCGATAGAGGGAGCTATGTCCGATATCCGTTATTCGGTTCAGGTGTTTGTGATCCACGCGGGGAGTGACATGTGTATGCAAAAATCCCAAATTCAGACAAAAGCCGGCAAATGGAGTGAAAACAGGAGAATTCTCTAAAGAAGTTTGTAACCTTAAATTGTATTGAAAAAAGGGTCATTGCCATTCCCTAGCTTCAAAGGTTGGACCAATTGCAACTCTATTCCTACAAAAGAGACATCAGGCGCGATGCATTTTCCGTATCACTTGATCAATCCAATCATGGCGGCATGATGGCGGTCGACTTCCCTTTTCGGAAGGCATATATATTTGGACGGTAAGCGACCGGCATTTCAAACAACCCAGGCGCACACCACACTGATTATCAGGTAGGTGTGATTGATTATCATATGGAGACTCAAAATATTTACGATCGAAGACTGGGACCGTTGTATAGGGCATTAACTGGTACATATGTACGAAACCTGCAAAGTCAGAAGCCGTTGACAAAAAAAACATTATGATAACCCCTGTCTACACAAGATCATATTCTCTACTAGTGGCAACACTCTTGTTGAGGTCGGGTCGTCGAAGCAGACTTAGTCCCTTCTGGGATGACATCAAAGCCACTCTGGCCTAGGTCCACTGGAAGGGCAGCAGTCTCGTCCAGAGAGCCAGTCAACAGTCCTTCCTGCTCTTCGTCCAAATGGATTGTTTCGTCGGGCATAGGCAAACATGGTGGAGCTTTAACGAGATCGTTGAACAGGAACTGCGATCATGATTGAATAAAAACCAGGGTACAAATATAAACTTCAACTCACCGTGCCATAACTAAGAAAGGAGACAAGAAAATGAGGTCAGACTTGAAGACCATTAGGTAAATGGAGTCTTACACGAGGAGGGAAAACCCAAAAACTTGCAAAAGGGAGATGGGGAATAACAACTTCTCCCATCCCAGCCCAACGCTAATTATCCAGATGGAAAGCGTCCTGCAGGTATCAGTGAGCGACCGCGCAGTTGCGCTCACATGGCGAGTAACGCTCAACCCAAAGAAGTTGAACAACGCGATGCTGAGGCAAATAGCAATGCCGGAGTTTAGGACACTCGGTGTATCGATCGTTTGGTGCCAACCGCGAGGGAGGTCGAAGAAGGGTGTCATTTCAGTCACGGAGGGAATCATCAAGATGGGAATAAAGAGGATAACCGACAGTGCACCGAAGAAGCCTTCCCATCCAACGGCCATGAGAGGGGAGATTGAATACCGGGCTGGATGACGTTAGGTGCAAATGAAAGCAGAGGTCTTCAAAGGACTTACACATTATTTTCTCTGCAACCAAATCGTGAGCAGGAAACCATCAGGTTCAGTATCAAAGACATACCTTCGACGACAAACTGAGTAGCAGTGCTACAAGCTCATGTAAGATAACAAAGCCGGAAAAGTGATTGCCACGAGCGAGCCAAAAGATCACGTACAAAATTTGAGCAAAGAGGACAAAGAAGATGCCTTCAGACAAAAATATTGAGTGGAACGCTCGATGTTTCGAGGATTTGTCGATACTTACCAACAAGTACTTTGGTGACTTCGGGCTCTTCGATTGCCTTCTTTCCGGAGTCATATCGGAGGTCTAGAGCACGTGCGAGATGGTGAACCACAGCTTCCTTGACAGAATCTTTAATCAAGGAACCACTGTAGCCGACCAAAGCTACACCAGACATTACAATAAGGAGCGAAACCCATCTAACAAATTAGACATTTATTTCCATCTCTGAAAAAGATGCCTTACTGATATAGCCAAAGTCGGCGACGAAGGAAAATGACGCTGAATATCCCCACGAACAGAACGAGAGCACCACGAGTCATTTGGTAAATTGAAACGGGAGTGTAGAGTAACCCAACGTTCATCAACTATCGCTACTTGTGAGTCCGCACTAGCAGAGGCCGAGGAATTACGAACTGTTGTTCCCGTTAAATCACATGCGGCGGGAATCCAGAGAAGCAGGACTCTCCAACCAGTTAGAGGCATTGATTCCAGGTCACGCTTATTGGAAGGCTCGGATGGTAACTGTACGGAGGCTGTTTGCCTTCGTGTCCTCAACCAGTTGTAAAGGACAGGTAAGAAACCTGCGATATAAAGTAAAATGAGTTCAAGGGACTCGGCGAAGGTGGACATGTTGAACTAACAGAGCATTTCCCCGACTATAAAATTTTAAGATGTTAGTGAATGAAGACGAATCGATGCCACTTGGACGTACCAAACATCTGGAGAGTCTGCCATACAGGTTGTTCGTATACAATATGGTTGCGCGGATCCGGGTCATCACAGTTCTCAACACATTGCAAGTCCTGAAAGGAAGTTGAGATACAGATAAGGCAAGAACTTTTAGTCTCGCCTGCCATTTGCTCCAGAGCGAATTGCTAGAACCCTGGTCACTCGGAATTAGATAGGCATGCAACCGTCAGGATTTGGAAGAGACCAACAGTAATTAGCATCCCTGCCAAGAGGAATGGCACATATAATGACCTCCGCATCGTCAGAGAGTTGAGGTGTATACGTTTGTGGTTGGGGAAGAAGCCTGAGGTGGCCCGCCCGGTATTCGCTTGCGGTGACATGATGTTACTGTCTGTCACGCCCCACTCTGGTCCTCAAAGATAACAGAAACTAAATGCCACACGTATCAGACTTCTCAAAGCTCAAATCGAAGACTATGTAGCCCAAAAATTTGATCGCAGTGCACCCGACGTGTACTTATTGTAACTTATCAAATTCAATACTTAAACCAGTACCAGTGAGCGCCTGTGACACCGAGCTGACCTCGCCCTGTACTTGAATTTCAAAATGACTTGCACTGCTTGGCATTGGGATTTTATATCGATCTTCATCCATCAATAATGGTCGCAAAAACTGGGGTATTGGGCCAGGTTCGGGAATTCGTGAAGATCGAGAAACTTTCACCCGATGTAACGGTTTGCGCGAATCATCAAGAACTTAAGGCAAGATTCGGATTGTCCATCTGTCATCAAGCACCGCTATCAGATTCATCATCGCTATCAACAAATCGGTCTGCCGACGACAAAGCAATTGCCTCCAGTTCTGGGAGGCCCCAGCCCATCGATAATTTATCTATCTCGCAATCCAACAAGTTCTCTCCAAGCTGACAAAGTATTGCGTCACTACTCTTGCTATCAGTACCCAGGAAATCAGGAAAGGATTTTCAGGCTCACTCGGCATCTGCTTGAATCCACACGCAGAAATCATCCACCCAAATTTTGCTATATATATAATAAACTTCATGATCAAGAATATATTTCATTTCCAAAAGACATCTTGCAATGGTCCGCTTGCCTTTTCGAAGGAGTTCGGCAACATCCTCTTTGCACTTTTCGGCGAGAACAAAGGACCGATATAGAGGAAACACCAAAGAGCGGCGGTAGGATGGCACAAGTGTTTCCCGAAGTTCTTCTTGAGGAAAAATGTGCACACCACCTTCAAATAAGGCTGAATGAGGTGGGTCAAGGGCAGAAAATGCTGGTGTAAGACTGCAGATGGTCCACGCGCTTTCGGATGTGGGATCATGCTGCGACATCCTTGCTTCATACGCATAAGCAAACAGAAGAGTCACCAGAGTCAGGTAGAGGCCGTGAGTTTGTGATGATGTCGTGAGGTCTGCGATGCGTCTGTCAGCTTGATTTCGAAGAGAAGCCGAAATGACAAACACTCTTTCTTGGGTAGAGACAGCAACTGCAAATTCTCTTCCTCGGTGTATTGAACAGATTCTTTATTAGCTATGTGTGGATGGGTCCACTGCAGCAATTCCCTTATGTATTCATCGTCCATGAAGTCCGCACTAGAAAAATAATTTCTCATCAATGCCAGCCCTTATCGGAGGGCAAACAAACGGAAGTTTACACGTAGTGTTCTTCGTCGAATTTCTCGTCTTCGTGTTTCATTCTTCTTTCACGCCGCTCCGCCTTTGTGCAGATCTCTGCTTCGTCGCCGAGCTCGTTTACTTCGTTTTCTGTGTATGTGGCATGATTCAAGAAACCGGAATGCATGTCTAGAAAGCCGTATTGAGCCTGCAAAGAGGTCCGCAGAGAATCCTCAGTAACATTTTGAGGGAAATTCCAGTCATCTTCTGTTAGAAAAGTAAGCCGACTTTCGTAACGACATTCGGAGAAGCTGGAACTTACCATCAGTGGCTTCATCATCTTCCAAGGAAAGGAATCCCGTCTTCGACGAAAGATCTTCCAATTCATTTTCGGTGTCATTGCTGGAGGAGATAACCTCTATATTGGTCATAGTCCTTTTGGGTGTTTTTCGAGGAGCCAAGAGCTTCGCCAACAGATCCAAGTCATCAAACGCCTCTCCCGCCTTCTCTTTTGTCAATGTGACTGTCAGATAGCCGGCCGAAGGATCGTATTGTGCAGAAGAATCATCGTCCTCCAGAATGGCCTTTGGAAAATTCAGTCGCAGGAAATATGGATTGGCGTGCACAGTGACAAGTGTTTCATCCACATTTATTTCGACATCTGAGGCCTACTTTGCTTTATGGTGAGATGCTGATCGAAATATAAAATTCATTTACGCGAATAGAAGGGCAGTACATCGATATGATGACTGAATTTTCTGTCTGACTGCAGTTGAACCGGGGAGTGATCATGATGATGTGAATGTTCCGAAGGGTGTGAGGGAAAAGATGTACAACATTTCCATCAAGTCGAAGATAAAGCAGGGTAGACAGAATTGCGTTGCAACATTTGTTTTGTTGATCATTTTTGTGATGGTTTCGGAGTCCGGACATTCGAATGTATGAAAAGTGGCATACAGTTTTCACCAACGGTTTTCATCACACACGGAGGGGTATACACATCGAGCTCCTTCGTAATTTGGAAATATGGATCCACAGGTGAGATTGAGTCATCGGATGATTTTGCTGTTCTAAAAATTTGATCATGTTTACTGTAGACCCTACCAGCATTTCCGACTCTTGAGACGATAGAGAGGCTCATTGTCCGCGAAAAGCGCGGAAATTGTGTACCAGTTTATGTCGAAATTCCTGCCGATCTTATCACACCATGCATGGCTTACCTTCGTATTGCGAAGGATTCCAAATACAGTTTCTTGCTGGAGTCTGTGATAGCAGGAGAAAATATCGCTCGGTATAGTTTCATCGGGGCAGGTGAGTTGGTACATTCAAAGCTTATAAAGCGACGGATGTTAACATTCCTATTAATTAAGATCCTATAAAGGTTGTCAAGACTGGTCCTAAGGAGGAAATTACAGGGGACCCTATGGCCACTCTGGAGAAAGAGCTCGCACACCACCAATACGTGAGGATTCCGGAAATTCCAACATTCACCGGAGGAGCTATTGGATATGTCTCCTATGATTGCATCCAGCATTTCGAACCCAAGACAAAATGCGAGCTGAACGATTCCCTCGAAGTCCCCGAGGCTATCTTCATGTTCACTGACACGCTCGTCATCTATGATCACTTGTTCCAGACCCTCAAAGTTGTCTCTCATATATTTGTCCCTAAGCGCTTTGGACTTGGCAATCTATCCTTTTCATACCAGAGTGCTGTCTCTAAAGCCAGGCGCCTTGCCAAATTGCTTCTGTCGAGCGTCACACCAGAGCCACCCCAGCCCCCCATTGTTCTCGGAACGGAAGCTGTCTCAAACATAGGAAAGGAAGGATACGAAACTTTTGTTACGAAGCTCAAGGAACATATCGTTGCTGGTGATATCATCCAAGCCGTGCCCTCCCAACGTCTGGCTAAACCAACTTCACTACATCCTTTCAATGCATACCGTCATCTGCGTCAAGTAAACCCTTCACCATACATGTTTTATCTGGACTGTGGAGATCTCCAGATTGTCGGCGCAAGTCCGGAGACTCTGTGCAAGGTCGAGAAGAACGTCGTATACAATCATGCCATTGCTGGTACAATCAAGCGGGGCTCTTCGCCAGAGGGTGAGTTATTGCTCTCATCACAGGCGTCACCTCACTAAAACTTACCTATGAAGAGGACGAGAAACTTGGTGCAATTCTCCTGAATTCCGAGAAAGATCGAGCAGAACATATCATGCTTGTTGATTTAGCTCGAAATGATGTCAACCGGGTCTGCCAACCAAAAACAGTGAAAGTGGATCACCTTATGAGAGTCGAGAAGTTTAGCCATGTGATACATCTTACTTCGCAAGTGTCTGGCACTCTGCGAGAGGGGTTGACAAGGTTTATATATGAATGCTGTTCCATTTCAAGTTGCTGACCCTCCCACCATAGATTTGACGCTTTCCGATCCATATTTCCTGCCGGTACCGTATCCGGTGCTCCAAAAATCAAGGCTATTGAGATTGTGTATTCATTGGAGAAGGAACGGAGGGGTGTGTATGCCGGAGCTGTTGGTCGTTTTGATCTTGCCGAAGATGAGATGGACACCTGTATTGCGATCCGAACGATGTTGTTTAAGAATGGTGTTGTATACCTTCAAGCAGGGGGAGGTATTGTATTTGACAGTGTCGAAGAGGATGAGTACACCGAAACCATAAACAAACTTGAAGGGAATTCGAGAGCGTTGGTCGAAGCTGAAAGTGAGTTGTCATTCAAACATTTTTGAATTTGAATTGACCCCAAATCTTTAGAGCACTGGTACCAAATCCAACAAAACCGGACCAACAGTAGGACTCCTGGGAGTGCATAAATTTGGACTACGATTTACGGATATCTACTATGAACTTTGCTTATATGACAATCTCTTGTGCATGACCCGCGATTTCTTAGCACTAGAGTAGGCACCTGCCACTTGATCCTTCTCATAAAGAGCAACTCCTTCCCTCCCTGCTATACTCAAAACTCCTGCAATTAATTCTGCTGTCCGTGTATTTTCGTCATTCGCTGGGATTGGGTACATCACCAGACGTGGGTCCACGTTTGAATCAATGATTCCGATTGTAGGGATATGCTCGGCAGCGCATTCAGAGATAGCAATTGCGTTCTGGATGGGATTGAGAAGGATCATGAGGTCTGGAATCATCCTGTGGTTGTCGACATCGTCTCCGAAGAATATCCGTCGATTGGAGAGTGTTCCGGGCAGCCAACGATCGGCGACATGGTATGCTTGCGTTCCCATTCGTTCCGACGCTTTATTGACGATTGGTCGGAGGTCTGGTCTTGTACCTATGAAAACGATGATTCCGCCTGCTCGCGCTACCGCTCGAGTGAGGTTAGCGGCTCGGCGAAGGAGAGGTAACGTTTGGTCAAGATCGATGATTGTGATGCCTGCACGCGTACCATACGCGTAAGGCACGAAGTTCGGGTTCATTCGAGTTGAGGCATGTCCGAAATGGGCACCAGCGGCTAGAAGTGCGGAAATGGTCGCGTGCGCTGGTGGCTTGTGCAGGCCGTCTCTTATTTTAAACGTGTGGTCTGGATGTATAGTGGACCCATATTTGTTGAAGAGGTTGACTAGAAGAACATATGAGGCTTAAAAATTAAAATAATAGGAACTGAATGCACTCAATGTTTTCCTTTCTTGTCGTTTTTCTCTGAATTTCAACCAGTCTTCAGGTGTCTCCAGTCTCATTTCAGAAGTGGTCTGTAGCCGACGACGTATAGTCTCAGCTCTTCTAAAAGAGCAACGGGCAGCTGTAGGCCATGACTGTAGCACCGACATTGAAGAAGGACTGAGGTGGCTGTGCCAAATTCAGATCATTTGCTTACCTCACCCATCGATTTTTTTTCAGTTCTCCCACTTCTCCTTCCACAACCACAAACCTCAGAAATGTCGGCTGAAGATCTGTTTGACGGTGCCATTGGCATTGATCTCGGTACCACGTACTCGTGAGCATGACTTACAATTCGTAATAAGTAGGGTTCTCATGACTTGCCAGCTGTGTTGGTGTTTGGCAAAATGACCGTGTTGAGATCATTTCCAATGATCGTTCGTGTATCTGACTGAGCGCATTGCTGCATTTTACTCAATATTGTATAGAGGGTAACCGTACGACACCATCATATGTCGCCTTTTCTTCTGAGGAACGCTTAATCGGTGATGCTGCAAAAAATCAGGCCGCCATGAACCCTAAAAACACCGTCTTCGATGCCAAACGTTTAATTGGCCGTCGATTCGAGTAAGCCGACCTTTCTGATATATGTTACTTTGCTGATGTATCCATCTCTGCAGCGACCCAGACGTAAAGAAGGTCAGTTCCACCTTCACTTCCAATTTCAATACTCTGTATTGAGACTAATGATATCTGCAGGACATGACTCACTGGCCTTTCGAAGTTGTGGAAAAGGATGGTTCTCCTCTGATCAAGGTCCAATATCTTGGCGAAGAAAAGACTTTCAGTCCTCAAGAAGTTTCATCAATGGTTCTCTTCAAAATGAAAGAAATTTCAGAGGCCAAGCTCGGAAAGACAGTCAAGAAAGCTGTTGTGACGTATGATTTTAGAATTCATGCAATGATAAAAAATCTAATAGCACTCAAAGTGTCCCAGCCTACTTCAATGATTCTCAACGTCTTGCCACTAAAGATGCTGGAGCTATTTCAGGTCTCGAAGTTCTCCGCATTATCAACGAACCCACTGCCGCTGCTATCGCTTACGGTCTTGATCGCCAAAGCAAAGCGGAGAAGAATGTCTTGATTTTCGATCTCGGAGGAGGAACTTTCGATGTTTCTCTCCTTAACATCAGCGGCGGTGTCTTTGCTGTCAAGGCTACTGCTGGAGATACTCACTTAGGTGGTGAGGATTTCGATAACCACCTTTTGGAGCACTTCAAGAACGAGTTCAAGAAGAAGACCAAGCTTGATATTTCTGAGGATGCTCGAGCACTGCGTCGTCTCCGCAGTGCCTGTGAGCGTGCCAAGCGAACCTTGTCTAGCGTCACCCAAACGACAGTCGAGGTTGATTCTCTTTTCCAGGTTGGCTCCACTTGCTTTCCAAATCACTTCAGTTGTAATATGTTTTGCAGGGTCACGACTTTTCTGCCAACATCACCCGTGCCCGTTTCGAAGAGATCAATGCTCCTCTCTTCAAATCCACTCTTGAGCCTGTCGAGAAGGTCTTGAAGGATTCTAAAATTGCGCGAGAAAAGGTAGACGACATTGTCTTGGTCGGTGGTTCGACCCGTATCCCCAAAATTCAGTCCTTGGTCTCAGAGTACTTTGGAGGTCGTCAGCTCAACAAGTCCATCAACCCTGATGAAGCTGTCGCGTACGGTGCCGCCGTCCAGGCCGCTATCCTTACCGGCCAAACTTCCGACCAAACCAAGGATCTACTCCTCCTTGACGTTGCTCCTCTGTCTCTTGGTGTTGCAATGCAGGGTGACGTTTTTGGGGTAGTCGTTCCCCGGAATACTCCCATTCCTACCAACAAGTCTAGGGTATTCACGACCGTTGAGGACAATCAGACAACTGTCACTTTCCCTGTGTATGTTTTCGCTATTTAACCGGTCGATTAGATTCCTCATATATTTGTAGATACGAGGGCGAGCGCACACAGTGCCGCGACAATCGCCTCCTCGGAGAGTTCGAGCTTAATGGTATTCCACCCATGCCCCGTGGCCAAGCAGAGCTCGTTACTACATTTGAGGTTGATGCAAACGGTCTCTTGAAGGTATCCGCCATGGATCGTGCCTCCGCCCGCAAGGCATCCATCAGTAAGTTCTCTTAATTACTATGGATGACAGCTCGGATTTACGTTCTCCAGGCATCACTAACTCGGTCGGTCGTCTCACATCGGCTGAGATTGATCAGATGATAAAAGACGCCGAGCAATTCAAGGCAGCCGACAAGGAATTCTCTGCTCGCCATGAGGCCAAGTCCGATCTCGAGGCCTACATCCACCAAGTCGAGAACACAATCACATCACCAGAGATTGGCATGAAGCTCAAGCGTGGTGCGAAGGGCCAAGTAGAGGCTGAACTTGCTCGCGCACTTGAGAAACTTGAGATCGAGGACTCGACAGCTGATGAATTGAGGAAGGCACAGCTCGGCATCAAGCGTGCCCTGCAAAAGGCCACTGCTGGCATACGGTGAAAAAAAAAACTACCTGAGGATACATCTAGAGTTTCCTGCTCTGTCCTGCTTACATTCACGTCCCACTTATGACCTTTTTTGCATGCTTCCTGGCTCTGTACACTTTTCCTGTCGGCATCAGTACTTTTACACCAAAATCGAGTGCTATATATTGCCTATTTTGTCTTGAGGCCCGCTTAGTTATGAATCGATGCTTGAGTTATCGCTTTCGTGTATTCCAAGTTAAGCCCGGTTGATTTCATTTGCAAAAGAAAAAAAATGTTTGAATATTGCAAACTACCTGGAGATTACTTTATGTACGCGAAGGGCGACATCCAGTACCCAAAGCTCCTCATCCGCTCCATCACAAAGTGCCTTATCTGCTTCCGCAAAAATTAGTGCGGACGCTGATTTTTGGCGTCCGCTCAACGTAGGGTGGAATACGACCACATCATGCAACTAGTCTCGGTGGTTGACACAAATCCACGTTGAAGAAAAACAAAATGCAACGTACTTGAGAGATGATTTGGCTAGCAGAGTACCCCTCCCTCATCAGCATTGTAACCTCCCTTCTAATTGGATCAAATCCAACTTTCTGCTGCTTTGGCGCGTCATCGGTGTCCATGGCATCATCCATCTCAATACCCAGGACTCGTGCAAAATCATTGATTACAGCATCCGGTACCACACCGGCTATTTCTTGGATTTCTGCTGGTAGGATGGGCGTGGGTGGTGTACTTGACGTAGATAATCGTGAGGCTGATTGGAGATAGGTAATGGCTCGTCGTAGGTCACCAGATGAAGTGCTAATGAGTGTATCAAGCACCGGCTTGTTGATGTTGATGCCCTCAGCTTGGGCAATTTGGGACAGTCTAAGGGACGCTGATTCGGTATCCAAGGGCGTGAAGCGAAATTTAGAGCAACGAGATGCGAGTGGTTCAATAATCCTGTAAAGTTATTTTGTTTCAAGTTAGGGAGAAAACCAAAGTCTTGTATAAAGACATACCGTGTCACGTAGTTGCATACAAGACAAAACCGAGTTATTCGTGCATAAGTCTCCATTATCCGGCGAAGAGCACCTTGTGCATCTTGTGTCATAGAATCTGCTTCATCAAGAATAATAATTTTATAAGGAGGACAAGGATAAATGTTTCCGTCAGAAGCTACTGTTTGAGCCCGCGGTGTCTGTCGAGCAAAGGTTTTGATCTTGTCACGAACGATAGCAATCCCTCTTTCGTCTGAAGCATTCAATTCAAGGACTCGGTTTCTGAAATTGTCTGGGCTGATAAAGTTTCAACGAATAAATTAAGAAGCGAGTTGCGTTATAATTACCCGAACAGCTGCCGTGCCAATGCTAGGATCGTCGACGTTTTTCCGGTTCCAGGTGGCCCATAGAATAACATGTGGGGTAACTAGCAGA
>Ga0307507_10009620_pt1 | contig 12805 bp, 14 predicted proteins | sample 7_EM_MG_FD_207223 | JGI IMG/M metagenome (GOLD analysis project Ga0307507, IMG submission 207223) | Populus trichocarpa ectomycorrhiza microbial communities from riparian zone in the Pacific Northwest, United States - 7_EM | ecosystem: Host-associated > Plants > Roots > Unclassified | place... | reverse complement strand
GAGAGAATAAGTCCAAGGTTTTATTCTTTTGGACCTCTTGCCCCGTTTTGTAAAGAGTGATCCTGGAGTAAGAGGAAGGATGCGCCCACTCTTACCCGGATAATCAGGTAACCGGGTGGTAACAGGGGTAGCATGGTCCAATATTCGCATACAGAGATGTGACTTCCTGTGCTGGTTTAAGAATTCAAAGCGTATTGTAATATGTCCTGAAATTTTTTTAGATTGGGAGACGAAAAGATGAAGCTCCGGTGAAAGAACTACTAACCAGAATATGGTTGAGTTTTGAAGCTCTTGTCTCGAAACAGCTGACTCAACCTGAAAACATCCATGCTGTGTCTCGTTACAAGGTGTATACTATGAGCCCACCGATTCACATCGATTACGATTGGTTGGTTAAAGCTGAAGAGCGGATTTGGGTCTCTCGCCATGTTCAAATCAGACAGTACACTCTTGTCCCCCTCTACGAAGCCAGGTGGTACAAGTTCTTCCTCGCGTATGAGATGGCGAAGGCCATCCCAGTCCTCATGCCACGCGACGCGCCATAGTGGAAGACCCCACGACAGGCCAGCAGTTGTGCGCAGGTCTTTCCCATTTCGAAAACCGTCTATCGACTCACATAACCGAAAGCGAATGGTGTCCGTCATGGGATGAAGATATGGAATCGAGTCCCAGTAAAAAACACCTCGAGTGCGTTCGGGAAACGGGTCGAACACTTCTCTACCAGCTTCGGCTCCCGTTCGAGTCACATTGAATGGAATTGATAGACTCTGACATTGTGCTGCCGTCTGAATAGAGAAGGTGGGATTAACCAATCCAGACAAGTCCAAGACCTCTTGTTTCTTTTGAATAAAAAGAGTTGGTTTTAGGCTCATAATTCTGTCGTTTGTTGAATGAACGGACTGAATCGATGAATAAGTTATTAGAAAGATAAGTAGAGAACAGCATACTGAAAATCCCCTTCTCCCCGCTGTTCCCCAACATCTCCCGTATAAAAACAAAACTGTGCTGAGCTGTCGTATATGACTAATTTGACGGGAAACAAGTGCCCTCATCAAGAAAGAGTCACCTCAGTTTCCGAAGCTGAACAACAACGATTACGTAATTCATTGATCACCATCACGCTTTGGTTAGGGTTATCGTCTTTGACGCACCCACCAACCCACAGATGGAATCTTTAAATCTAAATACCCTGGCAAATTCGTTACCAACGGCGCAACAGAATGCTGAAAAAGATCTCCTTAATGACTTTAAAGGTTTTTTTTCTATTTCATAGACTGCCGAAAACACGAAGAACTGAGTAATACTTCATTGCCATTTCTTTAGCCGCCGCATTGAGTATAACAAAGCTGTACCGCTCGTCGAGGATGACTTCCAAGAAGGCATACAACGCAGGATATGGTGCCGCATGTCAGGACCTGCTTACATTCATTCAGCAAGGTGTTTCTGCGAGTGATTTGGGCTCAGATCCGTCGCATGCCGTAGATGGTGGAGGCATGACGATTGGGAGAGTAATGGATTGGACAGAGGCACGACTAGAAGCAATCAGGACTACGGAAGAGGAGGAAGAGGAAGAGGAAGAAAGAGAGAAGGAACGCGGCACTGCGCAAACCACCTCAAGGAGCCCAGCTGCTACTGTGACCCCGACATCACCGAGGTCTGCAGCAAGAAAACTCCTGGCGCCTCGTCCAAAGGACACCGTGAGTTTGATACAGTCCCGAAAGTTGTCTGTTGTTGACCTTTTGCATCATAGGTAACGATCAGTCCTTCAAGACCACCTCTGGAACATTCGGCATCTTCGCCTCCGACACCGCCTCCTAGTGTGCCTTACAGTATCAGTACCAAGCCTCTTAGACCTCGGACTGCTCCTCCTCAACAGAATGTGTCTCATGCACCTTTTCATCCGAGTCGACTGTCCGAATCCATCCCAACAAATACAAACACCGCAGCGAACATAGAAACACCGATCGTTATCGGCGCAGGTGCTAAGAGGCGGCATGCGATGATGGTGATGCTGGATTCAAGCTCGTCGCCAATGACTTTGGCGCATGGTAGTGGGCCTTCTTCGATCGCGTCCTCACCCGGCGGCGTAAATATCCAGGGCATGCCAACAACTTCAAGTCTTGGCAGGAGGCGAAACCGGAGCTCTAGGACCCTCAACCAGAACCAGAATCAGAACATCAATGTAATACAGGTGGCCCCAGAAGCGATGGACGTCGAAGAAGATGGACGAGAACGAAAAAGAGTGGCAAGAAGGTGATGGACTCATTAAGAACGCATTTTCATTTGACACATTTCTTTTCGTTCCCTCATCTCTCATTCCTCACGATCTCTTCTATTCATTTTCACATTCAAGCATACCATGCATTGGTTTCATTGTTGTACGTTACAGGATGTAATTTTTGCCTTTCCATTGAAAGTCCGTACACTCTGATCATTGATATGGTTTTCAATTTTCAGAGCCATGGCAAGAGCAATTTGGATGTATTTATTCTTGAACTTTATTCGCAGAACATAGTTATCCACCCACAAGAACTTGAAGAAGATTTTTTTCCCCATATCTTTGGTGCTAATTATGACGTATATCTGGATCTCGATCGTTTTGATGATCGTTTGATCTCATCATCTTTAGTAATGCAACACGAGGCTACACGAGGCACCTCGGCTGCTGGAATGGTCAAGTGTTGACTAGTGTTGATCAGGTTCAGTGAAGGTTCAGTTCTATTGCGCGGCATAAAAGTTCACTCAATAAGTTGTCTACCGTACTACTGAAGGCTATTTAATTAAAATACCCTCAGTAGAACGGGCCAATCTGAGCAAGTTTGTTTCACTGGTTAATTTCTTCGGTTTAGTTTGATAGACCCTATGTCTAACTCCTGTTGGCTTGAAAGCATTTATACAATCAATATCACCTTCAGCTAAAAGTACAGTTCCTGAGGCAAAATTTGGGCCATGAGGCCACATAGAAAGGCTCCAATGTTGCATGATGCTGAAGATTACCCGTTCAAGGTGATAATTTTATCGTAAAATCCGTTGCCTACAAATTTGTAGAAGAAACTCATGGCTTTGTGCCCGGTCACAGGTTGGTAGCTTGAAAGACCTCCTCATCCATAAAAGTTCGACATCTATTTCTCTATTCTAGGTTGCTCCTCACATTATCTTAACTCTCCTTGGTCTCCTCAGGTGGCTTCGACGAGTCCTGTCCCATTCTATCCGCTTCTGATTTCATATCCTCCATCTTTGCTTTGACGGCCCTCTGCCATCCGAGGGTCTCTCTGAGTTTCAAACCGGACACCTTCTGCACAGTGTCAACGGCACTCGTGGTTGCCTTTTCGATGTGTACGTTAATCCCCTTGGCCGCATCCTTCACGCGGACCCATGTCATGGCACTGTGGGCTTTTGCAGTCTCGTGCTTCTGAGCTACAGTTGGGAAATACTTGTCCTCAAGGCTGCCAACGTAGTCGGACAAGTTGTGAGTTGATTTTGGAAGAAAGTGCTGGGCGGAAAGCATCAAAAAAAGGGGAGGAAGGAGGAGCCGTGTGGGGAGGATTCGATTCCTGGCTAATATAGAACCTGAAAGGGTTGCGACGCCAACGTATAGGATACCTGGAGTTAGCGGTTCTTCAGGAGCAACAATGGATTTTATTCGGCCTGAAATGAACAGTAAAGGCAAACTCCAACGCGATGGTCAAGCGACTCACTTTCTACAGCATGTTCTACGCCAATACATTTCGACACCCATCCCTGAACTTGCGTATGCGCATCAGAATAGACGCTTTGCACTCGTCTCCGCACTTTTCCGATCCGTCTCTCAAGTTCGGAAGGTGAATCGACAAGAATTATATCGGTATTCAGAGCAGGGTATATCGACGGCTGCAAGAATAAATGCTGGAAGGTAATTTCATATGAACTGTTGAGGACTTCAGAGACACACCTTGTCGTTAGGTTCGTGTAAACTGACTGTTGCTGCAGTGGCCGCAGCGAAAACGGAACGTCTAGGCTGTAAAAATTTAGCTGACAACGGCAATATGAATGGTGAAACAGAACTGACCAGCTTGAAGGCTGTCCGATACATGGAGAGTGAGGACACAATCCGTTGTTTGTGTCTGTTGTGTCCTCTTGTCTCGTTGATGCTCACACCATTCTGCAATTCTTTCGACTCATTTTTGAACAACGACGATGAATTGCCAAGATATACCGGGACCTGGTATATGATCTTGTCCAGACTGACAATCCGCGGTGAGTTCCTCTTTAGGACCTTCACTGGAACCCGAGAAAGCAATTAGTAGAAGGATACACTCAACACCAGGATAGTACTGCACAACCATGTTCTCTGTTCTCTGGTACGAAATGCTGTTAGTTTGGCCGCTTTTTCGTGTCTATGCAGTGCCTCGCTGTATTGTGCTGGTTTGGTACCCATTCCACGTTCACTTATGAAGGGTTGCTCAGAGCCCTTGGGGCACCTGCAGACTGCAGCTTGTGTGACCACTCTGATCAACCCGCTCACTGCTGAACAGAAAAGCAAACAGACCACGAAAAACTTGGCCAAACGTGCAAAGGTGTGGCAATGTTGGAGCCCTACGCAGTCATCTTGTTACCTTCCACGCCGATCGATTACTACAAGAAGGTTCTCTAGCGAGCTGTAGATGCTCCCAGGGGCGACGCTCGTTTCCAAATGTAGATGTGGTAAATGAAAATAGATATGTTGATCCAATACCTTTTATTCAATTGAGCTATCCGGTATTCGTAGCGAAGATAAGTACCACCTCACACACTCTCTCTCATAATTTTACGGGTCACGAAGATGACATGTCGGAGCATATTCCGAGTAAATTGCCCTTGACAAAAGTTGTGCCTGACTGATATCGATGCCACCTCATTGAATTCCATCCAGAAAGGAATCAGCCCCCTCTCCTTCATCGTCCTTCTAAATGTCGCCATTTAGAGATGTCGGATGTGAGTAGACGGGTCTCCGAGAAGTGTGCTTCATATGAGGCCCCTCGTTGCATGTCGCCCTGACGCTGGGAATCTTTAGATGAATAGCTCTGGTTCACATCGTCAATGACGACATTCCCTAGCTAATGTATGCGTAACTCCAAATCCTCACGATACCGTCTTTTCCCCCAGAAGCTAAATAACCGCCAGCTGGACTAAAATCCACCGAATACTGTGATTGATTGCTATTGAGACTGCACTGCTTTGCTGCATTGCGACTGTCCCAGATGCGGGTAGTTCCATCGCGCGATCCAGAAGCGATCCATCTGCCATCAGGCGAGATGGCGATGGCAGTGACGGAGTGCTATATAATAAAGGATGGAGCGGCGGTGAGTTGCGGGAAACAGGGGGAATAGTGTTAGAATGAACGAACCTTGTGCCCTGAGAATCTCCGCTCAGGCAATGTCTGTTCCTCTACTCTCGTGGCTTCTCTGTGCGGGTAATTTATCGTTTGCGACCTTGCATCGAATCCCGCCAAAGAACCGACATCCCAATATTTCAACGACCCACTACCACCCCCAGTCAACAAGCCCTTTCCATCTGGCATGAATGCGACGTCATTCACCCAGTTCCAATCATGCGCCTTGATCCTTCTCATCAACTGCCCCGTACGCACACCCCATATCCTCACCATCCCATCCCTATGTGACGCTGCAACACAAGCCCCATCGGGGCTGAACACGGCAGAACTATAGCAGGGATCATCGAGGGACACAGCGTTGTTCTCGATCAAGAACTTTGCGGAACCATCGTGTATGTTCCATAGCCGGACAGTGCTGTCATCAGAGGCGGAGACGAGTAGTCGGCCATTCGGAGAGAAATCGAGGGACATGATATAGCGAATATGCCCTTTGAACGCATTCCGTACATATTTTGTGCTTATCTTCCAGATCTAGAGGATGAGGTTACCAGTCAAGGAAGATACGGCAAGTAGAGAAGCGTCTTACATAGATGCCTCCGTCTCCTGTACCAGTGGCGAGGTATTTTCCATCTCGTGTGAAACATACACTGTTAAATTCTTCTTTTGTAAGCAGATTTCTTAGGACCCTGTATCCCCAAAAATCAACTGGAAATCTAGAAGTAGAATTCTAAGGTCTTACTGGGTTAACTTCCCTGACTTGACATCATAAACGTATACTTTGCCATCGACACACCCAGCAGCGATATGCTTGCCGTCTTGGCTAAAATTCACACAGGAGATCGGCTTGCTATGAGACAATGCATGTGCTATTTCAACGTCAAGCGCCCTTTCGACTTCCTTGTTGAATGTGATCGACCGGCCGCGACGCCTGGAGCCCGAATCAGGGTAGACAGTTGAAGAATATAGAGGTGAGAAAGGGGAGCTTAAATTGACAATTTCTGAATGGGCGACAATGGCGTCTGAGGATTGTGATGTGGTTTGGAATGGTTGGGTGGTGACATAGCTTGAGAGTGGCTGAGATGCGTTGACTACTCGCAACGATGAGCTTGGCTTGAGAAGGACAGGTCTGGAAGAGGAGGGGGTCTCCGAATCTTTCAACCGAAACGATGCAATAATCCGAGGAGTGCTTGACCTTTCAAAATTGCTGCATCTTCGACAAACGAAGTTGTCTCGAGCTCGAAGAGCCTGGAGTTCCACCGCCTGCGCCTCGACTGTCATGAATAATTAAATGAATACACTTATTCGATAGCATTTACATACTTTTTGCTTCGAGGTCGCCCCTATCTTTCCGCAAGGATTCGATTTCCAAAGCCATCTGTTCAAATTCATCTTTGAGACCCCCAAGGTGGATATCGAAACGGCGTGGACTTGACTCGGATATTTTCGTTGTGTGCCAAGACGAAGCCATGGTGAAGAATCAGAGTGGTGGGCCCGCAAGACTTCCTGTCAAATTGTCTGACAAATCCTTATTTTCGGGGAAACGAACAATTTCATGAGATGAGATGGACGAGGCAGATGAGACTCATAGGCCTCGGGTGTGTCGAATTACATAGTATGGAGATAGTGGCAACTTGAACATTTTGAACATCGACGCCGTCTTCAAGTTGGCAATTTACATAAAAGGCAAGTGCATCAGCCAACTCCTTATCATATGGCTGGAGTTGCAGTACTTACATACTCATGCTACAACAGGCATATTCAAAGGGAACCAAGCTACAAACGACAAACAGGAATTACTGATGTAAATCATTCAAATTTTCACGAAGGACCTGACAATACTATCATCCATCGACGGTCGGTTCAAGCTGAGCGACTCGGAAGAGTGACTGCGCAACTTCTAGTCGTCGTAAATCAACTGTGCCGCGCTCCTGCATATGAAATTGTGTTTTAGTTCGTGACAAGCCTTGCCCAGATGGACTAACCGGCGTGGCAACCCCTACAAAAACACAGCCTGTCAGCAAGTATTCAAGGTAAATTATAGACTACTTACCCGCTCGAGCCATTGCAGTTGTGCTTGGAACTCCGTTAAGCCAAATATCAAAATCAAGTCATACTCTATTGTATAATACTTGTTGCCAGCTTTCCGGTTCGTAGTAGATTTCGGAACTTTAGACAAATCAATTTGCATTTCACAGAGTGTCGTGAAATTTTCTGCAAGACGATGTTGAAGAGATGAATCGAATTGAAGAATTCAAGCCTACCTGGATCAATATCGAGCCATTTCGGATTGTCTTGCGAACCTCGATAGCACATCACGGGGACCATTTCCCCCAAGAAATCAGGATTGACTGAGATCTGGGAGAAATGACTTGTGAATTCCGTTGTTTCAGAAACTTGCGTATTCTGATAGTTTCCTGTGAAGCAAAGTAAAGCATATGATAATTAGACCTACCTTCGCCAACAGCACCTCAAATCCACCTCTTAACCTAGATATACCATCCACGCCTTTGAACAAGTTCGAAGCAGACCTCTTGACGTGCTCTGGGTCGCGTTTGTCGTAAGCAACACAAAGATCAGTTCCATAAGAGACCTTCGCAACTCGGGTGCGAACACGATGGTCAAGAAAGAAAGAAATAGCCCCATCAGAAACAGCCTTGTTTCTGAGGGGAATGATAGTAAGCAATTTCCACGGGAATATTGGAGGTAGAAACGCACACTCGATTGTCGGGACGCATCAATACGAGCCCCTTTTTCGCCAACTGTGCCTCAGCTCGTTCAAACAAGTAATCACTAGCCGCAAACCCTCCAACAAGGATGACATGCTCCAAGCAAAGGTAAATCAGGAACGCCATCGAAACGCAATTTCACTCACCGATATCTCCTTGAGAGCTGATTTCTTTTGTTCTATAACAGCCTGGACAACGCAGTCAATGGATGGTTGAAAAAATTTGGCGACATCACCGCTGCGGAATAACCATTATGATTAGCGACAGGGTTAACTCTCATGAACAGGGACTCCTCACCCGGCCATTTTCAGCTGACCGAAACGAATATTGCAATTCGCGTCGTTATCCCTCATTGACCCAAACTTGACGTACTGAGGCTCTGAGGCATTTCGGAATCTGGTTTTAGTCGTCTTATCAAAGCAGTCGCTTATGTTTTCAAGATCATCTAGATATGGAGAGTCGGAGAGCATGTCTGTCGGCGAATCAACAAATCGCTCGTATAAGAAGCGCAAGAGACCCGCCTCTGAGAAATTCACCTGCCCTCATCGTCACGAAAACGGATCCCTGGAAATAACCTATACATACAGAGGTCAGCATCGCGTTCTGTAAAGGACTCAACTCTGAATCTTACATTGTGCAACAGAGATCTCCTCAAATATAGTTCTTCCAGAATCCGAAGCGCGTTTATATGTGCTGACATCAATTGTCCCTCCACCAGCATCAATAATGACTATGCCTTGTCCCTACAACAACAGAAAATGTGATCAATATTTTGCATCCGATCGAACAAGTTCAAACCTTCGTTGTTTGCGACAAAACACCATTTTCGATCACAAAGTGTAGGCTGGCCTCTCCTTCCGTAACAAATGTTATCCTCGAGTGTCCCGAAGGGTTGTCGAGGACCAATCCTGCTTTCACAGCCGCTTTTCGCATCTGGTTTTGTTCCTTCCCTTCCCATCCATTTGGGTGAGACAACACGAAGTGAATGTCGTCCTTGGCGTCGGTCCAAAGGTCGTGTCCGTTGAGGTGACTGCCCTTGATATATGATGCTGAACAGTCAAGTAGATAACGAAGGTAGTCCGCGAAAACATCTACAACTGTTTTATTGGGAGGCAGAGGTGGAATGTTATGAGCAATATTTGTGTTGTTTGTGTATTTGGATCTCAAATGAAGCTTGAACCTGTTGAGGTGCCATCAATTGGAGAATAAGGAACGTGGCATAAGAAACCGCACCACTCTGCCTTGTACCAATCATCTTCAATTGCTCTCTCGAATACTCCATCTCCCAAAGCTTCAGCTCCGATTGCCTTTACGCGTCCATCCCTATCATAATAGATGACAGATGGTACCTTCGATCCGCCTGCGATGATCTCTTGTGCTGGGAACCTGTCATTTGAGACTAGTGAGCATTTTAGAGAGTAGGTAGATTATCTGAGGCTTGCCTAGTTACCGCATGAATACTTGGGCATTGGCCAGGATCAAGAATGCTGCACAAAGATCAATCGACGCATCATGATGGCATCACTGGTCATGATCTCACCTGTACGAAATTCCGCTGTATGTGGTCCCAACATCAAATGCCAGGACAATCTTGCGACGACTCCCATTGTATGCTGGTCTAGAGGACGAAGGCGACATGATCAACGACGACAAGGCAAAAGTGTCTGGATCCATTGCGGAGTGACATGATACATCCGTTGTGACCTGCGTGTGACTCTGTGAGACGCGTTCGTGTGACGAACGTGGATCGTCATTAAAATATTAACGTTTACTTACCCTCGAAAACACGGTTTAACAAGACCATCTCGAGTTGTACGACCCATTAACCTTGCTTCGGTTGATAACGAGCACTTGGTCAAATTACCGACATTGCCAGTTTATAATAAGTAAGCTATTCATCTCAATTTCTTGCTGTGTCCGTAAATTAAATTGCTTGGCAAAAATTCTTAAGCCGCTAACGCTCGGTTGTAGCGTCGAAAGGTTGAACAGCGCTTTCATCGTTCGCCAATGGCGACCAAAGCAAATTTTAATCCTTTGCCCTGCGTGTGGTCCTGAGTCATTCAGGCCCCCTTCCTAAACGATGCGGGGTAGATTTAGTAGACTGCATAGGATATATTCCGTAAGTATTAATATTGGTTTCCGGCACGGATCATGTAATCTCCCCTTTTCCCAACCTAGATGCCGTCATAAATCAAAGTAGCAGGGCTCCTGCAGAGAAAATCAGTTTAATAACAAAAGTGCTTGGGATAAAGCTTACCGGCGTTCCACTCCCTACAGAACCACAAATTTTGTCAGCAAGCGAATATAAACAACAGAACACCTACACCCTCGAACCATCGCAATTGCGCTTGCAATTCCGTTAAACCAAATTTTAGGACCAAACCATATTTCACTGTATAATACCTGTTGCCAGCAGAATCCCAGCTAGCAATTTTCGGCAATTGGGATAAATCGGCTTCCAGTTCGCAAACTGTCGTGAAACTTGCTGGATTGTTATGTTAGGAAGATGAAAAATTACCGGACAGGTCTCGACGGGCACACACCTGGTTCAGTATCGATCCACTTAGGGTTCTTCTGCGAACCTCTATAGCACATGATCCCAGTTCTTAAACGCGACAGACCAGGATCAGCAACGGGTGTGTTAAAGCTTCGAGCGAATTCCTTCGTTTCAGGAACTGGCGTGTTCTGATATTTTCTGCATGAGCAATGCAAATGGGGAATATAGTGAATTCCAAGACATTACCTTTGGTAACACCACATCAAATGCACCTCCTATCCAGGGCAAACCATCCACATGTCTGAACATCGAGGCAGACCTTTTGACGTGCTCGGGGTCAAGTTTGTTGTATGGAACATTCACATAAGCTCCGTAGGAGACCCTCGCAACTCGAGTGCGAACATGATGGTCAAGAAAGAAGGATATAGCCCCGTCAGACACAGCTTTGTTGCTGTATTAAAGGTAAATATAGCAGCATTGGAGGTGGCAAACAGTGTAACTTACGCTCGGTTGTCTGGGCGTATCAATGTGAGTCCCATTCTAGTCAACTCTGTCTTGACTCGTTCAAATAGGTAATCGCTCGCTGCAAAGCCCCCGACCAGGACAACATGCTCAAATCAAAGCTCGAATGGCGAGCGGTCACACAATGAAACCTCACTTACCGATGTCCCATTACGAGTTGATCTCTTTTGTTCCATGACCGCCTGAACTATGCAATCAATAGATGGCTGAAAAAATTTGGCGACACTAGACCTAGTGGATGATGATCACGTCAGGAAAAGGCCTGCTCATAAGCAAAGTGACTGCTCACCCGGGTAATTTCAGCTGCCCGAATCGAATACCGCAACTCGCATCATTATCCTTTGTCGACCCAAATCTGATGTGTTGATCCTCTGTGGCATTTCGGAATCTGGTCTTGGTTGTTTTATCAAAGCAGTCGCTTATGTAATCAATATCATCTAGATACGGCGAGTCGAAAAGTAGGTCTGTCGGCGTTTCAACAGGTCGCTCATATGGCTTGTGCAAAGAACCTGCCTTTGAGGAAACCTCCGGCTCTCGTAGTCACGAAGACGGCTCCCTGGAAATAACCTATGCACACAGGGATTAGCACAGCATCAAATGAAGGGCTGAACTCTGAATCTCACATTGTGCAACGGAAGTCTCCTCAAATAACGATTTTCCAGAATCTAAAACGCGTTTGTATGTGCTGACATCAATTGTCCCTCCACCAGCATCGATAATGACTATGCCTTGTCCCTGCAACAGAAATGCGTCAACGTGATGAATACTTCAAAAATTCGGGACAACTCCAAACCTCAGCCACTTGCGACAAAACGCAGTTCTCGATCGCAAAGTGCAAGCTAGCTTCTCCTTCAGTGACAAAGGATATTCTCGAGTGTCCCGATGAATCATCAGGTACCAAACCTCCTTTCACGGCCGCTTTTCGCATACGACTCTGCTCCTTCCCTTCCCATCCATTTGGGTGGGACAAAACGAAATACATATCGTCCTTGGCGCTAATCCAAAGGGTATGTCCGTTGGGGTGGCTGTCCTTTATATATGATGCTGCACAATCCAGTAGATAGCGAAGGTAGTCCGCCAGAATTTCCACAATTGTTTTATTGGGAGGTAGAGGTCGTATATTTTGATCAACATGTACGTCGCCTGGGTATTTGGATCTTAAATGTAGCTTGAACCTGGTAAAGTACCGCAATCAATCAAGAGTTACAGTCGTGGTTTGGGGAAAACGTACCACTCTGCCTTGTACCAACCACTTTCCATGGCCGTCAGCTGGACTCCATCTTTCATAGCTTCAGCTCCAATTGCTTTTACACGCCCACTCTTATCATAGTAAATGACGGATGGCACCTTCGAGGCGCCTGCAATGATTTCTTGTGCTGGGAACCTGTCATCAGAAGGACGGTGGAATTCATTTTTAAAATCATGAATGAGTCGGTTGGGACATACCTGGTTACCGCATGAATGCTTGGACATTGACCAGGATCTAAAATGCTGCCAGAGTGAGGATCAGTGAGAATCAAACACTATGATGGGATGATGTGATCGATTCGCGGACCTACCTGTAGGAAATTCCGCTGTAAGTAGTCCCAACATCAAATGAGAGAACAATCTTGCGACGATGCCCACTGTATGCTGGCCGAGGGGATGGAGACTGCATGGTCAGTGGCGGAGGTACATGGGTCCATTGCGGCGTGACCTCGTTGTGAC
>Ga0307507_10009619_pt1 | contig 12806 bp, 8 predicted proteins | sample 7_EM_MG_FD_207223 | JGI IMG/M metagenome (GOLD analysis project Ga0307507, IMG submission 207223) | Populus trichocarpa ectomycorrhiza microbial communities from riparian zone in the Pacific Northwest, United States - 7_EM | ecosystem: Host-associated > Plants > Roots > Unclassified | place... | reverse complement strand
TTTCAGAATTTGCTCCAGTGACTAATGCTAAACTGGAAAATTACATAACATATATTCTGTTGTTTATGTGCAGGCATCATCATCATCATCATCATCATCATCATCAAATGGGAAGAAAAGTTGTAAAACTTTGAAAAAAAAACAGAGAAAACAAAAAAAAAAGAGCAAAGGAAATTATGAATGGTTTAGTATGCGTGTGCTTGTGTAATTTCAAAAATACACTTCTCTTCAGAAATGCAACACAGGCATTGGTTGCTCTGCAAAGCTATCACATGACACCAGTGCTCACAACGGTCAAGACAGACAAAGCAAGCAATCACTATATACATAATGAGAGAGAGCTTGCAATTCATCATTTTTATAGTGATAAATGCAGCAACTTATAACTACCACAAACTACAAGATTATGTAGTGAAGAGATCACTGGAAAGAGGTAAACATAGACAGAAAAATAATTAAGTTGTATAAAGTACAAGTATTGCTGGTATTAAATTTTAAATCTTGATTTATTTATCTATGCTGTGTATAGAACTCCATCCAATACCAAGCATTGATAATTTGATACCAAAATGCACATGAAGAGAGGAAAACACCCTAGGTATTCTCCATGAATATTGCATCTATAAGGTGTTCATATTTCTCAACAGTCAACACACTAGCAAAAAAGTGGAATAACGTTATGCAAGATAAAGGCAAGTTCAATCTAATTGATGAAGACTTGCATGGCAGTGGAGGTTCACAATTCCAATGGAGAATAGTTAATTCAAAGAAGCAGCCAAGCTTTGAATAGTTGAAGCATGCAGATAGAGAATTCCAAGAATAATGAAAAAAGAGACTTATTACAGCCACATGTTTTCCTAATCAAAAGGAACCTCCAGTCTCTAATCTGAATCTGTGCAAAACTAAAAAGGAAAAAAAAAAAATCAAGATTTTACCTGCCACAGAAAATCATATTAAGTAGGGATGAAGATAAAGCCAAATGGATGCATACTTACTTTGTGGGGTAATTAAGCTAGATAGTGGCAAAAGAAACCCACCCATTGTTCACCACTCCCAGAGATTTGATATGATAAGCATGATAATAGCCAAACTGAAAAGGGAAAATAAAACCCCTCTATCAGTAATAGTGGCTAATGCCTGCTCATATAGTGCAATCTTCACTAGCATGTCTAATATCATAAAAAGTTTTTGTAGTCCATGAACTTGTTACCATGTGCATCCGTTAGAAATTGGAAGGCAAGTGCTGAACAAGAAAAAACAATAAACCCAATAGTTTCAAAATAGAGTTTAGAGCAATCTTCTGCAATTTACAGCCATTTGACTTAACAAACCATGGATAATTAACTGATTAAACCTTCAAGTAGGTCGGCAACAAAAAAGACAATAGTCAAAATATTAGATGCATCCTTCAAGATATTCCAATTGCCTGTTATCAAGCAAACGAGAGTAAAGAGCTAATATTGACCTCACAGCTCCCATGTGGGAAAGATCATGCATAAAAATAAGTTTTGAACAATAAGATGCCAATTATACCCTTGAGTCAGCATCCGACAATCAAGATTAATTCAATGGATGGAAAATAAAAACTGGAATTTTTTTCCTAGCATAACATAAAGGAAAAAGGTGCAACCACATATGGTGAAAATGACATTGAAAAGGTGGCAGAGTAGTTTTCATTGTTTGCACTTTTTCTCTTTAGAGTAGTGCCCACCAAAATTTTATCCTTGAAAAACCTGAACCTGAGTTTCTCTAATAAATGAACACACGGCACATTCATTCATTCATTCCTACATTTCTTCTCTCCCTCTTCTGTTCTTAAGACACCAAAAAGAAAAATGACTTCAGCACTGCAATCTTCAACTTCTTTTATCAGTCTAAAAGACACCAGAAGCCCTAAAACTCCTGATGATTTTTCTGGCACAATTTGCTTTGCGCATATCAAGCCATCATGCCGTCTTCAAGCAAAGAATTCAATGCAAGAAGCACAGCTTTCACACGATGAAATCTTGATGACAGAAGGAAGGAAAAGCAAGAAGGGGGGAGAACTACATGCAATATCAGGTCCTCGTAGCAGCAATGACTCTAAAGTGCCTGTGTTTGTGATGCTGCCACTTGACACAATAACAATTGGGGGGAACTTGAACAAGCCAAGAGCAATGAATGCTAGCTTGATGGCCTTGAGAAGTGCAGGAGTCGAAGGAGTGATGGTGGATGCTTGGTGGGGATTGGTGGAGAAAGATGGGCCTTTAAAATACAACTGGGAAGGGTATGCAGAGCTTGTGCAGATGGTGCAAAAGCATGGCCTGAAGCTTCAAGTAGTCATGTCCTTTCATCAGTGTGGAGGAAATGTTGGAGATTCTTGCAGGTACTATAAAGCCTAAACTTTTCTGTTTGGAAGTGGGTTTTGGGTGAAAGTCACAAATAAGCAATGAATTTTAGTTTTGATAGTTTTCTCTTTTAAGATTTAAGATTAAGAGATGAATTCGTCAAATAATAATATTATTCAGATTCCTTAAGAGCCTATTAAAGACCTTTTCAGACTTGGCCACTTAAAGTGCCATGCAGTGATTTTTTTCTTCTGTTAAGTACTAATTTCTTTTGATAAGCCTGACTAATATTCTTTGCATGTTGCGGGTGATTAACTCTATTTTAAACTAGGCAAAAGACAAGTTAAATAATGACTAATCCCTTCTTTCTCTTCAAATTTTAGCATTCCCCTGCCTCCATGGGTGCTTGAAGAGATGAGCAAAAACCCTGATCTTGTCTACACAGACAGATCAGGAAGGAGGAATCCTGAGTACATTTCCTTGGGCTGTGACTCGTTACCAATACTAAGAGGAAGGACACCCATACAGGTCTACAGTGATTACATGAGGAGCTTCCGCGAGAGATTCAAAGATTACCTAGGAGATGTTATTATGGTGAGCTTCTAGACATCACACCTTTTGGTGCTATTTTTTGGGCGTAGAGATGAAATTTGGGTAAATTGGACGCATAGATAATCATCAATTTACTTCACAAAATGACAACATGTAACAAACTTCAAGTATCATTATTCAAACTCATGTAGACACATCATAGAACATGCCCATACCAATCAAATCACTGTTATTAGTTTTATGGCGATAAGAATTTTGAAAAGTGCATCAACAGAATGCTAACATGGAAATCCTTCATGGATCACACACATACATGCATAAATACAAACATTTAAAAAGAAAAGGGGGAGTCACATAGTTTTGTACAGCAAGTCCATCAATCACCACCATTTCATATGGATTGGAAATAACAATAAATCATTCTGAATGTCTAATTCATGTCATATCAAGGTAGTAGATCAGAGAGATCTCGATAAGTGTGCATAGTTTTACCTAGAAGGGAAGCAACCAAATAACAGAAATGAAAAATATAAAGTGAGAGTTAACGTTGGTCATTAGAAATCAAATATCTATGGAAGAGGAAGAAAATAAGGTATTTTATTGTCTTATGTAAGCATTTTGAGCAACCAAAAAAAAATTAGAAACAAAAGGAAAATAATTAAATGACTACTCAATCTAAACATTTAAATTATTAGGTGAAGTTAAAAATAATTTTTTCTATTTTTGCATAATCTCTCAATTAAAAGCCTACTGAGCTTGAAACACGGTTTAAGCACAAGTTCATCACTAATTAGTTTGCAAGCATCAATTCCTTTTGAGCTCATCATTGGTACTAAATATAAGCTTAGGGAACAAACTTTCTTTATGTTTTTCACTTTTCACTGAATTAAAGTTGCAGCAATATATATATTCCAGTGGTAGAACCATCATCATCCATGCAAGATTATAGGTTCCACTTGGTTCTATTTGACCAAGACTGTCGGAGGGAAACTGAAATAAAAAGGATCCACAAGATAAAAGAGAGAAGAAAATAAATAACTCAGTTGTATGCTATAAAAAATTAGAGCCTCACGGGATAGAAGGGAACACAACCATTTCGAGAGAAAAAAAATCATGAATAACCCCCTTGGTTATCTACAAGTAGAGATTACAGCCTGAAGATTTAGAAACTGATTCAGCTTTTATTGCAGGAAATTCAAGTGGGGATGGGTCCATGTGGAGAGCTGAGATACCCAGCTTATCCAGAAACCAATGGCACATGGAGGTTTCCTGGAATTGGAGAATTCCAATGCTATGACAAGGTAAATTTGGTTGCATCCTAAACTGCAATTTTTTTAGCATGCTAGTCAGCCAATTTGAGCAATCCACAGATTGAGTGCCCCATCAATTGATAACACGATGTATCTTATGGAATCAAATTATCAGAATAAACCAGATAGCATGTCATTTATTAAGTATGGAAAGTTTAACTCCTAAAAACAACTTTTATGTTGAACAGTACATGAGAGCTTCACTGGAAGCATCAGCTGAAGCACTTGGAAAGAAAGACTGGGGACGAGGAGGACCCCATGATTCCGGCCAGTATAATCATTTTCCTGAAGAAACTGGATTTTTCCGCAGGGATGGAACATGGAATACTGAATATGGACAGTTCTTCTTAGAATGGTACTCAGGGAAGCTACTAGAGCATGGCGAAAAAATCCTAGCAGCTGCAGAAGGAATATTTCAAGGAACTGGAGCACAACTATCGGGAAAGGTAGCAGGAATTCATTGGCATTACAGAACGAGGTCTCATGCAGCTGAACTAACTGCAGGATACTATAATACTAGACACCATGATGGGTACCTACCAATAGCACGGATGTTCAGTAAACATGGGGTTGTATTCAATTTCACCTGCATGGAAATGCGAGATGGAGAACAGCCAGAACATGCAAATTGTTCTCCACAAGGATTAGTGCGGCAAGTGAAGATGGCTACGAGGACTGCTGGAACTGAACTTGCTGGGGAGAATGCATTGGAGAGGTATGATGCAGGTGCATACACACAAGTTTTGGCAACAAGTAGATCAGAATCTGGCAATGGATTGACTGCATTTACATATCTAAGAATGAATAAGAAGTTGTTTGAAGGGGACAACTGGCGGCAATTAGTGGAGTTTGTTAAAAGCATGTCAGAAGGTGGTCGGAACGAAAAACTATCGGAGTGTGACTCCCATGGAACTAACCTTTACATTGGCTTTATCAAAGACAAGAGTGTTCAGAAAACTAAGGAAGCTGCTCTGGCATAAAACAAAGACGTGCACGTTCATGTAAGACACTGAATAGCTCATTGAATCATAGGTAGAAAAGAAAGAAGAGTAGAGAAAAAGTATCTTACATGTGCACCATACTTTTGGCATGACCTGCCAAACTCTTGAGATGGTTATATAAAAGAATCAAAATCTGTATTTATATCTCCATGCCACTAATGGAGAATAATTCTTTTAAGCTAATGTTTTGTCAGCCAAGATTATGGACAGCTAAAAGATGACTCATCATTTAGGGTGTGTTAGGGTGGCCCGTACTTTCTAAGATCAGTCAATCTCATTCATCATACCATCAAGTCAACAGATTTCTTTCTCTTGACATTTGCTTAAATAAATACATTTTAAAATTCAATTGTGATCTTATTCATCTCCCGAAGCAGTGCAATCCTTTCAGGTTCCATGAAAAATATGCTCCAAATAATTTATAAAGACTAGATGAAACCATACTTCCTAAGAGATCAACATTGCAGAGATTAATCATAAGCTCCCAGGTCTCAGTTTTGTTAAACTACTGTGTACATTAAACTTGTTCCTAACTTTATATACTATAATGTTCCATATCTTTACTCGTATCTACCTTTCTTCTCTTTTCTTTTGTTGAAAAAGAAACCTATTCTAAAGCTATCAAGGGGGTGCCATCCCATTTACAGAGAACAAAACTTAGATAAAAATAATTAGTTAATAAACTCTGTAGCATAAATTACACTTGCAAACAGTTTCCCCGTGTGCCAGAATTTAAATTTGTAACTGAATTATCTATAAGAAGGCGAAGACTCTTTTCCATTGCGCACCCAGTTTTGTCGCATTCCTTGGTAACAAAATTATAGCTAGTGGACTACCAGTTCATAACTTCCATTTTCCTACTACAGACACCTCCACCAAGCCAAGCATTCAACTCAATATCCCCAAAGCCTGAAGTGCTCCAATTTCCAAACAGCGGCAACAGTGAAACAACAAGTGATTGAGAGATTCAGATGCACCCTCAGAGAAATAGTACCACTTCACCACCACCTTTTCCGTTTTCTGTAGGATTACTAACTGTCAGAATCGTATGCAAGCCACCTCCCATACAAAAAGAAAAGAAAGACAGAAGACAGTGTAAAGAAAGGGCTTTGATCTTCCAAATAGATCCTGAAGGAAATCACTCGTCTCTCAATACAAGATTCTTCCACAAAGCTGTGTGAAGAGATTTTTAGTCAAAGTTATAATTCCAAGATAGTCCCCATGTCATCTCATCCTCATCTTCCACCTTCAACTCGCATCATAAGTAAGTTTGAAAAACAAAATGGAGAATTAGGACTCTAGAAGGATATTCTGACGCCAAGTTTCATACCAAAAAAGATAGAACCCTCTATACATGACAAATTCACAGCAGCAGCAGCAGCAATATTACACAACGTACAATTAAAGAAAGAAAGAAAGAAAACAACAAATTAGCTAAAGACGGGAAACAATTTAACTCACTATTACACAGAAGATGAGGAAGCAAGTAAAAATCCCAACGTTGTAGCAGTACCGATTAGGATTTCCACAGAGAAGATCTTCAATTAAGTCTCCAGGCACTTTCCGAGCTGATAAATTTAAAAAAGATAAAAAAAAAAAAAAAGTGAGGAGAAATTGTTTAGAATTGATTACCAGAAGGAAACGGCAGAGAAAACTCCTGTTGTGGGCTACTGTTTGAATTGAAGTGAACTATTTTCCCCTTTTCCTTCTCCAGTTATGCTTTGAGATTTTCCTTTTTTCTTAAAAAAAACAAATAAGTAAATTCACGGATAAATATTGAGCACGCCTGAAGTAATTAAGAACATAATGTGGGCTGGAGGTGGGCTCCAATGACCAAAGCCGGAGCTCAAAACACTTGATTTATCAGGCCAGACCCGGCTTAGACCAGCCTGTAATGCAATGCTTCTCACTTGAATAATGAATTCATGTAGCCGAAGGCTATCGTATCTTCATGAGTTTTTCTTCAGAGCAACCTCAGTTTAGGCCTTAATGGTTTACCCTATTATTATCAATTAAATCCCAAACTTATTTTTTAATTTTATAGATTTTGCTGAGAAGAATACCTCTCGACAATAACATGATATTTTCTCTCAAAAAATATTTATTTAAATATCAAAAAGTATAAAGGCTCCCAAAACAAAACTTTTACAAATATCAATCATTCAACACAGCCACTTTGAGTAAATTTTAAATTAAGAATCATAGCAATACGTCGAGCTCAGGCCAGTTGCAGAGTAAGACCCCGTTGAGCAGGGGCGGAGCAAGTAAAAAAAATCAAGGGGGGCCAAATTAAACGAAAGTAGGTCCCCCTTGAAAAAAATCAACATTGATTCTGGATGGATGACGCAAGGAGGGGTTGAGAAAAAGAGAAGAAGTAGGTCCTCCTTGAAAAAAAAAAAAGAGATAAAAAGCAGAGAAAAAATACTTAAAATTTTAATTATTTATACAAGAAGGAGGGCCGGGAAAAATTTTCTTATTTGGGCCGGGGTTCTGCCAGTCCCCTTGCCTCCACAACTGTTGTTGAGTATTGTTTTATAAATAGAGGTTGAGTCAATTTTAAATTATTTTTTTGTGTAAAAATATTTTTTATATATTTTCAAATCGTTTTAATATGTTAATATTAAAAATAATTTTTTAAAAAAATAAAAAAATTATTATTTTAATATATTTTTAAAATAAAAACATTTTAAAAAATTATTATTTTCACGCTGACGAAACACCTATTAAAATGTGTTTATCTATGAGGTGTGGTGTGTAGAGCATCTCATAGAAAGCATGAATTTTATGTTTTTCAACAGTGGTGCACCTCTTAAATAAATATACTCTAACTCGTCATTAACGGTGTATGTTGACGTCTTGTAATGTTATTCTGACGCGCCTTTTAAACAAATATACTCTATCACGTTATCAATGTCGCGTGTTGACACGTACTCCACAGTCAGGTTTTTAAGTAAAAACATGTGGTTGTCACGTGAACCCTGATTAGTTGCCATGTTTTCTAAGAAACCATTAAAATAAATAAATCACACAAAGATGTCATCATCCAAGACTCCAAGGAAGTCAATCTTGGCATACATACGACTCGCCCATTAAGAAATATCTTTTGTACGAGGATAACTTTCACATCGATCTTACTTGTATGTGAGCGATTTTTGGCTCAAAGATAAATAAATAAATCATTATGATTACATCAGGGATCAGGCATAGATTTGGCATCAAGATTCAAAACCACTCTCATTTACTATGTGCCTTTATCTTATTGCCTCGCAACATCCATGATCTTAACAGAGGAAAAATGATAACTAGTAAAACAAGAAAAGAATGCTATAGCTAAGTCGAATTGAGATTGATTCGGATCAACTCATATACAAAATTTCGTAACTCCAGGGTATTGTTTTTCAATGGATTTCAGGCGTTCAATTGTGCTCAACATCCAAGCATTTAGACCTGCCAGAATCACAAAAGATTGTTTAGCCGGTGAAGTATGGTGATGTGCAGGCTCTAGCCAAACCATTTAGATAATACACATGGACAAACCTTGTTCTGTTTGCGCCTTGACAAGCTAGATTGAGACGACTCAGCATTCCTATTTGTAGAGGTGTTCTCCCCTTCTAAATCTTGTATTATTTGCTTCAACCTCTCTACCACTTGAGTCATTGTCGGTCGCTCTTTGGCGTTCTTGTTAAGGCAGCTATCTGCCAACTTAGCAATTTGCTTTGCTGCATTGAAAGAGTACTCATTTATGAGTCGTGGATCAATTATCATGCTAAATCTTTTACTGTCAACTGGAAATTGTTTCACCCAATCTAGAAGCTTCTGCTCTATTACAGGGCGATTTCTTTCCAGCGTTCGCCTGCCAGTAAGGATTTCATAGAGAACCACGCCGAAGCTCCATACATCACTGTGAATGGTGAGATGGCCTGTTTCAACATATTCGGGAGCAGCATATCCATATGTACCAACCACCTGACACCAGAAGACACATCCACACAAAAACAAGCAAGGCTAAAAACCAATCTTGAAATATAATCATGAAGCTTTGTCTCAATCATCGATGGTTAGGGCAAGGCATCCTGCAGAACCACATTTATCCAGATCTAATAGTGTGGGACTTTGCTGGTAAAAATCCATTAATGATCTGATAGATATGACTAAAGAAGGAAAGGAAAAAAATAAAAGGAAAGAGAAGAGATTAATTTGGTTTCTCCTAGCAATGACAGACTACTATTTTCAGTGTCCCAGACATCAATTCAATAATCAGAGCACCATCCTTCTAGTGTGGCAGTTCATGGGTGATTGCATTGACCAGCTACAATGTTTGGTTCAGCAACATAATGAAGAACACAAATTAGGGGATGGTTTCATTTATAAATGTCTTAAAGTTACTCACCGCAGTGGATACATGAGTTCGATCACCCGTTGGTCCTTCTCTAGCAAGCCCGAAATCAGAGAGCTTCGGTTTAAAGTCCTCATCCAAAAGAACATTCGAGGATTTAAAATCTCGATAAATAACCTGTACAATTGTGGCAGAAAAAGATTAAAATTTTATAATTGAAAAGAGGCTGCTTTCAAATGTACCAAAACTTTCAATGTAAAGCCAAGAAAGTTAAGGTCTTTCATAAACAAAATAAGATACACAATGCCCGCTTGTACAATTCACAGCTTCTCCAAATCACAAAAAAAAAAAAGATACCCTTAGGAAAAGAAGTTACAATAAATTGGATGCAGAAAATGAGTTCTGCCAAGGTTTTATACCATGGCAGTTTTTCACAATAATATCCTGTGGTGTAAAATCAGGCAATGGTGCGACTTGTCATCTATGCAATGAGAGGTCTGAACAGTAGATTCAGAAATGCCTTTCGGAAGCTATGGGGCATTTTTTACGAGCCAATCAAATCCCCTGCCAGAAAAGAATGAGGACAGTGGCCAAGTTATATCATCTTCCAGGGCTGGAGACTTATCAATTCGCAGCGAGAAGGGAAACAATGTTCTCACATGAAGCAACGACCTATCCAAACCAGGAGCTCAAATTCTGGATGACTCAACCAGTTTGATGGCCCAGAAAGGGTCATTTTATCTTATATTAATTTGATACGATTTTGAATTTAAGACCTTGACTTGAAATTTCCTCCTTTAGCCAATACCTAAAGGTACACACGCCAATAGCCACAACTTGAAAGCATGAAAGTGCAAGAAGGCTCCACTTTCATAGATCACTACAGATTTTGATTTTGCTCTGTTACAGGTAAAGGGGACATTAATTCAGTTCATCTAGGTCATTCTAAACAGTACCTGAACTTCCATTCCTCCATGCAAATAAGCCAATCCTTCAGCAGCACCAAGGATTATCTCTAATCTTTTCCTCCATGACAGAGTGGGTGGACCTCTTTTGAAAAGATGATCTTCTAAGCTTCTGTTGGGCATATATTCATAAACCAGAAGCCGTTGGATCCCTCTTTCACTATCAACAGAGCAGTAACCTAGAAGTTTCACTAGGTTCGGGTGACTAACAACTCCAAGAAATTGAACTTCTGCAAGCCATTGTTTATGACCCTATATCAGAAAAGGACAGTGACAAATGAAAAAACATTTCAATGTAGTTGATGAAATGAAATGAAGAAATATATATAACAATAAAGAAAAGAAAACGCATAACACTCAATGAAGGCCAATATTCATCAAAATTACCAACAAAAAAAAACTTCAGCTTGAACCGTGTACCGTTGGAAGAAATAATATATGCCCTAAAAGAATCTTCAAGAATTTACGATTTTAGAACTAGATAGAAGATTCCAAGATCTGAAGGCTTCGTTTTGGATCCAATTAACTTAACTCCAAGAAAAACATTCCATTTTCCTAATTATAATCTAATTCTCTTCATAAAGTTCAAGTTTAAGACATGCGAAGACGTTGGCTTATTGCAGATTGTTGTCTACTGGACATTTGAACTTAGCTTCTTTTCTCTTGCTAATATATTTTGGGATAATACCAACTTAATTCTGCTCATTCACAATACTCTCTCCCTTGTATCCTATACAACTGGCAATCACCGAATGAGAAACAAAGTCTAATTTATCACTACCAACATTATTAAGAATGGAACTCAAGACTCCTGCATATGCATATCCAAACGGAATCGTCTTGCTACCTTGGCCAAAGACATTGTTGACAGAAAAATGACATGATTTGTGTCTCGTGTAAGCATAGACAGCCAAAAAATTTCTTCACATGATCATGTCAGGTTTTGATTTCAACATCAACTCCCCCAACCAATTCGAATTTAGTATCTGTAAGGTCATTCGAAGACTCGAAACTGTAGCGCATTACAGTTTTGTGATCGTCACAGGAACGGGTATGCCAGTACATCAGTCAATCACCAAAAAAGGCATCCTTTTTCAGTTCTTTATTTTTACAGCAATCTTTTTCATCTTGATCATGAACTGAAAGCGAAAGCAAAACATGATATTTTTTTCAATTTATAGCATGATGCTCATACATATAGTCTCTCCACCAAAATACAACGCTGAATGCAAAAGGCAATTGAAAAGAGTGAAAACTAGAAATATAAACAGAAGGAATTTTTAAAAGAAAATTAAGGACAAAAATTACAGAGAAAAAATGAGATTGGAATTCTCAACGGAAAAAAAAAAAAACAGAGAGAGATTGTACCTGTAAGCCATGATTGTTGAGCTTTTTAATGGCAACCACTATAGGATCGCCTTGACCACTGGCAGGTCTGACTGTTCCCTTATACACACTCCCAAAGCCACCTTCTCCAATCTTAAGCAATCTGTTAAAACCATTTGTTGCCTCTTTAAGCTCTTGAAAACTGAAAACTCGCAAATTGTGCTCCTTCTCTTTGTACAATTCAGGTATGCTTCTTGGAGATGGTAAGGATTTCGCTGTACGACGAGGTGAACTATTTGATTTGCTTTGGTGATCACTCGGTTCTGGGGCTGAATTTGCTTGTCCTTTCTTGTTCTTAAATTTATCCTTGAAAATATAGAAACACTTCATGGTTTTTCCTTCAGCTTTCAATCCTCAAAAAGGAACCGCGGGATGAAAAAAATGAAAACTGGAGGAAATGAAGGAAAAGCAAGAGAACAAAGAAACCCAGTTGAGGATTGAATACAAGGTGTAAACACAGCAAAGAAAGAACTGAACTTTGATCAGAGCAATTATATCGCAGAGAAGTGATGATAGCAGAGCACCAACCAAGAATTCGATGGCATGCAGACCATGGATTTAAAAGAAAATGAACTATGATTCAAAACCAAAACCTAAAACAGAAGCAATGACGGTGGGGAACAAGATGGGAAAGAAAAGTGAAAAAGTTTAAAAGTGGAAAATAGTGAGAGAATCACGTACACACACAGGAATAGAGGAGAGAGAGGGAGAGAATGGCGTGTGGGAACGAAAGAAGTGAAGTGAAAAGGGGCAGAAGTGGATGAGATTTATAACCAAGAAGACGTTTCCTTCCTGGTTGGTTATCTTTCAATGGGTGCTCTCTTCTTTTATGGAAGTGTAGGTGATCGTGGTGGAATTTATTTTTTATAAAAATATATTAAAATAATATTTTTTAAAATTTTATTCCAACATTGCATATTAAAACAATA
>Ga0307507_10009618_pt1 | contig 12806 bp, 2 predicted proteins | sample 7_EM_MG_FD_207223 | JGI IMG/M metagenome (GOLD analysis project Ga0307507, IMG submission 207223) | Populus trichocarpa ectomycorrhiza microbial communities from riparian zone in the Pacific Northwest, United States - 7_EM | ecosystem: Host-associated > Plants > Roots > Unclassified | place... | reverse complement strand
CAATTAAGTATACAACGCAGTTTTAAACACTAGCTATATAGGTTAAGTGGAATAATAGGGCGCTTATAGCACAGTATAAATAGGGACTTAAGGCTAAAGTCTAGGACATAATTATCCTGATAAAAGATACGGATACTCTAAGGGAGTTAATAGACCAGTTAATAAAGATTAATAATAGGATCTATTAAAGGGAATAGGCTAAGAAGGGTTAGGACAGAGTTCCATAGTTATATAAGGCGTAGAGTACGCAACGACAGACATAGAATTAAAAACTATAGAATGGCGCAGAGCTAATGGACCTAAGCGGTACTAAAGAGGCCTAAAGGTAGGAAAAGAAACTATAGAAACCCAGAGGTTAAGAATCTAGAGATTAAAGGACCCAGGAGTAGAGGCTAAACTAGGGATCTTAGTAGTAGAAGACGTTTAGGCGGACTCCATAATAAGAAAAATGGTTTAAAAATAGGGCTTATATAAATTGCGGAAAATAGGGTTATTTCGCTAGAGACTGTAGAGGTGGTTAAAGTAACTATATGGTAAAGGGAACCCGACTAGCAGGAGATATGTATATACAGAGGGACGATAGTGCACTATAAGGAACAAAAAAGTGTTTAATTAATAGTTTTGCGTATTATTACAATAACGTATGCCGAATTTATGAAGACGCTAAGTACGGCGTAAGCTATTGGCTATAGGAGCCATTATTATCTAAGTTTAGAGGAACCAACAAACCAGCTTATAGATTAGACGTTAAAGATAATAAGTTTAATATAGGCGAAGCATTTACTAATAATAAGGCAATGAAGGTAGCTTACTGGGAGCATATAAACCTTAGAGAAGTTAAAATAGAAGCAGGAACTAAGACTATTATAGAATAGGGTTCAGTAACGGGTATTATAATACCGTTGGATATGATTTCCATTGCTTTACAAGATAAAAGGAGTAACGTTTAAAAGAAACTAAGTAAGTAGATAACTGCTAGTGCTAGCTTATTACTTAATAAAGGTAAAAGGCCATAGGTCTAAGATTCTTATAAAGAAATAAGGAAGGCTCTAGACTCGCTAGGTGTAATAAGGACAGCTTAAGAACCTATAACGGACAAAAACTAATAGGAAAGAGTAGCGACTTAGTTTAGTAACAAATAAATAAGTATAGGACGCAAGTTTAAGAACCAAGAGTTTGGGGAACGAGTAAGAACGTTATTAGGTAACTAAGATTTTAAGAAATAAATAAGGGCCACAGTAGTTCTAGGTAAAAATAGTATTTAGCCTAAAGATTAAAAAATCAATACTGTGATTAAGAAGCAAGACGACTTTAAGGATCCAGCTATAAGACGTAGAAAATAAGAAACTATAGATAAGTTTAGGATAAGAATTATTGTATAGTAAGAGCAAAAGCTAGATAAGAGGTTAGCTATGCTAGGTTATATAAGGGATAGAGCACCCGTACAAAGAATTACTAATAGGCTAAGTGCAGGGACACCTAGGGTAAAGTGGTTAGATAAACTGGAATAAGAAGAGGATCTAGGGATTCCAACTAGGTTTAAAGAAAGACATACTAAAGGATGTTACAATGTAGCGATAATAAGGTACTTTCTTATAGACAAACTATACACACTAAACCAGCTGTACGGAAAGTGGTATAGATAATGAAGTAATAACAAATGGGCAGATTTCTATATATAGCTAGACGAAAAAGTAGTCCAAGACTAACCCATTACAGAAAAACGCATGAATTATATTAAAGGAGCGTTGGTTATAATGTTAAGGAACCTAGAAGAGGAATCCAGGGACTAAAGAAGTAAGCGATAAGTCTTAATACCCACAGAAGAAAGACCAACAGTTAGATTGGCTAGATAGAGGTTTAAACTTAAGAGTAAAGATAAGCCAAGAGTAGACCTAAGTCACTTAGCGTATTATATACTATTATAGATAGCTTATGTGGATAACACCTGTAATATATATAGAGCACTAAAAGACAAGAACTGAAAGTACCCAGTAAGGATATATTGGGCACTAGAAGAGAAGCGGTTTAGGGATGCTAAGTATATATATAGATGGCACCTAATAGAAGTGCAAAGTTAAGGGGACCTAATACTTTAACCAGGAAGATTCCTTACGGAAGAATACCTAGATAGATAATAGTAGTGGGAGTGCCTAGAGAACACTTGTCTATAGTATATAGAGGAAAAGAAACGAACTAAGTATTAGCTATAATTAGACTAAGTATAAGCAGGATCTAGCAGCCAATAGTTAGGAAAAGGGGAGGCGTATAGGACTAGAGGGAACTAGTGTTAGAGCCTTAGACCCTTAAAGGAATATAAGGACGACACCTAAACTTATAAGTTAAGTGGCAAGGTCAGCAGTTTAAAGCATTAATAGATAGTGGAGTAATAAGGAACCACGTGTTACCAAAAGTAGTAGAAAGGATAGGGTTACTATATAGATAAAAGGAACACCTATATCCACTTATAACAATTTTAGGAGATCAGATAGCCTATAAAGGAGGCATTATTAATCTTAAAACAGGACCTATTTAGTTAACTATTAAAGGGAGACCAGTTAGAATGTCTTTTAATATCCTACTATTAGGACAGGATGAGGCGATATTAGAAATACCTTAGTTATAGGAGTATAATCTAAAGATTAATTGGGTTACGGGTTAGGTCGATATTAGGGATACTTAACGGCGTAAAATACGACAGTAAACTAAGTTAGTATAGTACTAGGTCAGAGCAACGTACGAAGAGATTAAGCGAGGCTTAAGTTATATACTAAAAAGATACCACAGGTATAGGAAAAAGTTATAGTTACTAAAAAGCAAACAGCTGTTAGAACATACAGCATAGGACTATAAAATAGAATTAAAAGAGGAAATAAGTCTAAAGTTCTTTCTAATCTATAAGCTTACTAAAACTGAGTTAGTAGCACTTAAAGAGTTTGTCCAGAAAAACTTATAAAAGGGATATATTAGACCATCGCAGTTATTAGCAGGATATCCAGTATTATTTATTCTAAAGAAAAACGGAAAACTTAGGATATATATAGACTACAGACAGTTAAACAGCATTACTAAAAAGGACAGGTATCCTTTACCCTTAATTAGCGAAATCTAAGATAGGATAGGCAACGCTAAGATCTTTATAAAGATAGATCTAAGGTGGGCGTACCATCAGATTAGGATTAAGGAAGGCGACAAATAAAAGGCAGCCTTTAGGTTAAAGGAAGGACTATATAAGCCATTAGTTATATAATTTAGGCTTATAAATGCACTAGTAACGTTCTAGAAGCGAATTAATAGTATATTAGAAGAACACCTAGACGAGTTTGTTATAGTATATCTTAATATTATTATTATCTACTTAGAGAGTAAGAAAGAACATAGAGAACATATTAAGTGGGTGTTAAAGAGGTTACAGAAAGAAAAGATGCTAGTAGTAATTAAGAAATGCGAGTTCTTTACAAGGAAAACTAATTTTGTAGGATTTATTATTAAACTAGGGAAAATCAGCATGGACCTAAAGAAAGTTAAGGCTATAGTAAGCTGGTAAGAACTAGAGAACGTTACGTAGTTAAGGTTGTTTTTAGGGTTTTATAACTATTATAGGAGGTTTATGGCGTAGTAGTTAAAAAGCATTAAGCCATTTACAAGGTTAACAAAGAAGGAGGAACTATAGGTTTAGGGTAGTAAGTAGAAGAAGCTATTTTAGAAACTTAAAGAGTTGTTTACCTAAGAGCTAGTCCTTAAGATCTATTAACCAAAGTTAGAAATGGTTATTAAGACAGATATATTAGACTTTACACTAGGAGTATATTTACTATAGAAGCACCAGGACGCATAGCATCCAGTAGCGTACTATAGTTAGAAGATAACACTACTAGAGTTAAACTACAACATCTATAACAAGGAGTTGTTAGGTATAGTTATAGCACTTAAGGAATAGAGAGCATTCTTATAAGGCACAAAGAAACCGTTTATAGTTAAAACGGACTATAAGAACCTTATAGGGTTTCTAATAACAAAGGAACTCAACCAAAGACAGATTAAATGGGCGGAAATGCTTATAGAATACTATTTTAAAATTTAGTATACCAAGGGTATAGATAATACATAGGTAGACGCTCTAAGTAGAAAAGCTAAACTACAAAATAATAAGAAGCCGTTAGGAGCTTTATTACAAAAGGATTAAGATAAATTAATTAGGTATAATTATCTAAGGATTACAGCAACTAAAGAAAGTTAGGTTTATAAATTACTAGAGAGTAATTAAACGTAAAAGATCTAAGAAATATAGGCGGAGGATCCAGACTTAGAGTAATATAAGAACAGAGAAGCAACGTATATGCCTAAGTCTATTGCAGAAGAATTTGTTAAGGAATTCCACAAGGGAATAATATAAGGACATAACGGGTCTATAGGACTAGTGTTAAGACTTTAAGAGAAGTATATTATTTAAGGAATCTGGGGATTAGCAAGATAAGTTATAAAAGAATATCTAGATTACTAAAGAAATAAACCAACAAGGCACAAGCTATATGGAGGGCTATAACCTATTAAGACACCAGAAAGACCATAGGAGGTTATATTATAGGACTTTATTATTAAGTTACTAAGGTTAAAAGATCCTATTATAGGACAAGATTATAATGCGATTTTAGTAATAGTGGACAAGCTAACAAAGTAGGGATACTTTATAGCATACACTAAAGAGATATTAGTAGAGGACGTCGCTAGAATCTATATAAAGGAAGTGTTTGTAAGACACAGAGCACTAAATAAAGTTATATTAGATAGAGATCTAAGGTTCATAATAGTATTTTAGGAAATGTTTTTGGTAGAATAGGGAGTTTGCGTAGTAACCTCTATAGCGTATTATCCGCAGATGGACGGATAAACGGAAAGACTAAACTAGACACTAGAATAGTATTTAAGGCATTATATTAATTATGTATAGAATAATTAGGTATTGTTATTACTAGTTATACAGTTTACATACAATATAACACTATAAGAAGAAATAGGAACATTACCATTTAAGGCGAATTACGGGTATGAACTAAAAACGTTGTTATTACTACACTAAGCAAAGAAAACAAGTAGCACAGCTAAGTAAAGGATGGAGACGTTAATGAACCTTTATATAGACCTTACGGAAATAGCCAAGTTAGTATAATAAAGGATGAAAAAGTACTATAATGCTAAGAGATCTGAGAGACCAGATCTAAAGGAGGGAGATAAAGTATGGCTACTATACAAAAATTTTAAGAGTTAACGACTAAGTAAGAAGTTGGACTACGTTAAACTAGGACCTTTTAATATTAAGTAAAGAATTTTATTAGTTATATATAAGTTAAACCTACTAGCCAAAATAAAGATCTACCCTATACAGTATATCGCGATGCTAGAACCAGTATACGGAGATATTAAGCTACCAGTTTACAAGGCAGACACATATAGAGGATAAGAAGAAGATAAATAGTAAGTTTCGAAGATTATTAGTTACAAGGACGTAGATAACAAAATATAGTATAAAGTAAAGTAAATAGGCTATAGTAAGACTACCTAGGAACCACTAAGCAACCTAGAGAACGCTATAGGAAAGGTATAGGAGTATTAAAAAAAAGCAGGTTAGGTAATATTAATAAGGAAGAATCGCCAAAAAATAAGTTGCCTAAGGGGGACCCAAGAGGAGTAATTGCCGAGCTACTCGGAGTTGTTTCCCTTATAGGAGGAAAGCTAGTCCTTTTATTACCTAGCTTAGATAAACCCTGTTAAACTAGCTTTTACTCCTTAGAACAAACCTTCTTACGTATATATTTAAGGCGTTAAAGACAAGTATAAGCTAAACATTAAGCTTTAAGGATATATGCAGACTTTTTAGAGACACGTTAAACCTCAAGCAGTATAGAGGCTAGTTTACCATTAAGTTTCTTAGTGGTAGATTAAATATAAGACCCTATAATAAGTTACTTAGGGAACCCAAAGACTATTAAGAGTTATAGGACGCGTATACTTAGCGTTAGAGATAGAGCAAACGTTATAGGACGATTAAATGTTTGCTTTAGTGCACTCTAAATAAAAGGACGGTTGTTAAGATAAAGGGCTTACTAGCGTAATGCAAACTAACCCCTCTTTTACACAGCGAGAATATAGAGACGGCATTATCTTACCCAAAGACAAGATTGCAGCAATGGTGCAAGACCGGCAAGCTGTAGAAGAAGAAGAAGAAGCTTTAGGTATAATAAGTAAGGATATTAACCAGACTAATTAAACAGATATTACACCTCTAGTAGATAACTTGGAGATGTTAGGAATCTTTAAGGACGAAGATAAAGAGGAGGGAGATAGTGTTACGGATAGCTTAAGTACAATATTATAACTACTTGGAGAAGAGTTGGAGGGAGCTAGTTGGTTAATATAGGCATAGTCTAGGATGGATCTGGTGGAACTATATAACAAGGAATGGTAGCCGAGGTTATATAATGTGATCTATATAATCTGTGTAATCTGTGTAATCTATAGCGGAGTAGACAGAGTATACGTACCTTACGGAGCGAAGGGATTTCTTAGGTGTATGGTTGTGTATTTAAAGGACCACAGTCCCTACCTAGATAGTTCTCTCTTCGTAGTAAATCTCAGAATATAATTAGAGTTAATCTATTAGGCAACTACTCTACTAGTTATTATTATGTTGTTAAACTGTTTTTACCTATATACCTAGCCTATAACAGGACCTACCGTAGTTCCTGCTACAAGGTTCCGTTATAAACACGTTTTCAGGTTGCCTAGTAGTTTTATAGTAGAAGGATATAGATATCTTAATAGAGATGCCAAGGCGTTGGTAGATTTGTCTCTATATATTAGAGCCAAACTATATGCCTTAGTTAGATGTAATTAAGTCAGGTAACCTATATAATTAGTAGATTTTATAAAGAAAGGTATTAGTAACATCACTAACAGCTACGCCTTTAATTAGGACGTAGTAGCGCTCTTTTATAAGTTGGTATATTATTATAAGGATGTTCTTATAGGTATAGCCGTGTTATTTATAGAGTGGTAGGTTAATAACAAAATCTATAGCTATATCTGCCCATTATTATATAGGTACTGGTAAAGGGTGTAGTAGTCCTTGGTACTTTATATTAAAGGCCTTAGCGCGCTTATAACTATAGTAGGCGCCTATAAAGTATTTAACTAAGTCTATTATTTTAGGCTAGAAGTAGTATTAGCTAAGAAGTTTATAGGTTCCTCCTCTACCTAGGTAGCCGCTTAATTAGAGGTTATAGGCTATTTGGATTAATTGCTATTATAGATTTTCTAAGTTAGGGATAAATAGATGGCCTCTATAATAGAGCCTATTCTCTTTTACTTTTAAGGCTACTATATTAATCTAGCCTAAGCTTTAGAGGTTAGTTAGCAGCGTATAGGCGCTAGCAGTCTTTATGGTAATAAGTTAATGCAGTAATGGGTTAACAAAGGTGTTATATACCGTAGTAATAAGCTTATTAATTTTAGGAGGTAATTTTAGTTCTATAGTATAGAGCTAAGGTACAGTTGGCTCTATTATAGGTAGCATACCTAGGGCCAAATTTCGTGCTTTTAGGACTATCTGTTGTTGGAACTGGTTATAGGGATTATATTTAGACTAAGGAAGGTCTTATAAGTGGCGTATTAGGCTATTAGGCTTAGTACCTTGTACTTCTAGCCTGTATATAATTTTAAAGTTAAAACTAGAGAGGAACTCGTTCTAGCGTACTTGGCGTTAGTTTAGCTATTTTATAGTTATAAAGTACTTAAGGTTGCGATAATCCGTAAGGACTTTAGTTAGCTAGTTAGGTTCTACTAAGAAAAGTTTTAGTTAGAATTCCTTAAACGCTTATATAATTGCGAGAAGTTCCTTATTATAGATCTTATAGTTATATTCTTATGGTATAAACTTGGACAAGTAGAATGCGACTAAGTAGAGGAGACCGTTGTTACCTATCTGGGAGAGAACGCCTGTATTAATATGGTCTAAAGAGTTAGTCTTAAGGTAGAGTTATTGTCCTAGTATAAAGTGAGCTAGGATGGGTGCTTTAGTAAAAGCCTTTTTAAGGTCTTGGAACGCCTTCTCGTATTTAGGCGTCTAGATAAAATATAGATATATTTTCCTTCCTTTTATAGAAAGGCCCTTTATTCACATTATTGCTATAAGTAGTGCTATAATACCCAAGAAGTTATATATAAATTTTTAATAGAAGTTGGCGAAACTAAGGAAAGCTTATACGTCCTTAATATAGTTAGGAGTTTACTATTTAGTAATTATGCGTACCTTCTTAGGGTCTATACGGACACCCTTAGTAGTAACAATTAGTCTAAGGTATTTTACTTCTGTAACTAAGAATTTGCACTTCTTTAAATTAATATAAAGTCCTATGTCCCTAAGGCGCTATAGGATCTTTTAAACGTGCTTAGTATACTTAAAGGGATCGTTGCTGTAGATAAGTATATTATCCAGGTATATAGAGTAGAAGTCATTAAGGTAGTCCTATAAGGCGTTATTAATATAGCTTTAGAAGCTGCTAGGGCCGTTATATACGCCAAAGGGCATAACAGTATATTTAAATTAGCTAAAGTGTGATGTAAATGCGGTTTTCTATTCGTTACCTTCCTGTATTTAGAGGCGGTTAAAGGCGGCAATAATATCAAGCTTAGTATAGATTTTGGCTTAACTAAGCCGCTTAAGAGTTTTACGTATAAGTAGTATAGGGTATTTATTCTTAATTGTAATAGCGTTAAGTCCTTTATAGTTAATGTAGAATTAGATACCTTCTCCTAGCTTCTTAGTAAGGAGGATAGGGACGGCTGCTGGGGATATACTGGGACGAATAAATCCTTTATTAAGGTGTTAGTTAATATACTTTTTAATAACTAGGAGTTTATCTTTTAATATTAGGTAGGGTCTTTTATAGAGTGGCGTTTTTTCTTATTTAATATTAATGGCATAGTTATTAGGTTAATGTGAGGGGAGTATATCTACGCTCTTTTATAAGCATACTTTAATAAAGTTATGGTACCTCTTAGGGAGGAGCTTGCGGAGTTTCTTATTAGTAAATCCTTTTTTAAGCTTTATAAACTTTTTAAAGTCTAAAGGTAAAAGTCCGTAGAGTTCTGTGGGGGCATTATTTTCTAGGAGGTTAACTATATCTATCCTATTACTATAGAGGACGTGGTCCTATTCTTTATTAAGCTTATATAGTTATAATTGGGAGGTTACGGTAACAGTCTAGCCTTTCCTACGTGCTATGCGGTAGAAGGCCGCGGCACTTATATAGTGGTAGTTGGTTATAGGTAGGGTAATAAGGGGTTCCTTGGGTTGGTATCCTAGGGAGTAGATAGAGGCGGCTAGGCTATATCCTAGGTAAGTCTCTCTGCAGTATTTAGAGTTAAAGGTTACTTTTCTCTTTTTCTAGTTAATGGCGGGGTTGTGTTGTTTAAGCTAGTTTATTCTGAGGATAATAGGGTAATTAGTAAGTATTATAATATAGGCCTAAAGCTCTTCCTGGTGCCCGTTTATATCTAGGTAGAGTTATACTATATAGGTGATCTTCGATGCGGTATAACTACCGTTAGCGAGTTATAGGGCGCGGGCTTTAGTAAGGGGTAAGGTAGGTAGGTTGTAAGTATGCATAAATTAGGTATCTATAAATTTATTAGTAGCTCCGCAATTAATCATAAAATGGCTTTTATATTATTTTTTGGCAGTAATTCCTATTATAGGTAAAACTATCTATTTCCACCCATTTATCTTTACTAAATTATCTATTAAGCAGGCTGGTATATAGATCCCCTTATTATTAGGGCGTCCTAACCTATAACTTAGGGCTAGGACTTAGCGTTTTCCGTTTCCATATCTAACTCTACCGCTTTTACTGCGTCTTTGTCTTGTACGGTAGTGGTATATAGCAACGTATTTAGTATTTAAGGTACTAGGTTAGGTATTAGGTGGTAGCTGCTAAACCTAGCTATTAGGCAGCTTAGGCTATAGCTATAACAGCCTTCTTAACGGCATCTATAGTAACGCCTTAGCTTTTAGAGTAGCTTGCGTTCTCCGTCTAGTAGCTTCTACGGGAAGGTTGGTATAGAGAGGTCAATATTAGGACCAGTAGTGTTGCTTAGGGTAGTAGGCGTTAGTGGTTTGGTAGGTCCGGAGGGCTTCTATAGGGAGGTCTTTAGGTGGGGGTTTGTGGTAGCGATCTAGTTTAGCCGTCGTTTAATCTTCTATAGGGCTGCTACTATATTATAAATATTGTTATAATTATAGCTGGCGGCTGCGTGACTAAGGTGATAAGTAACTTTTTTAAGAAGATCTTCCTAGTCTTTAGCATTATCTTAGGTAAGGGCTCCAGTGTATTCCTAGAATTTAACATAGAACTTATTGAATAATTTAGTGGGACTTATCTTTAAGGCACGTAGTTTGGCTTAACTGGTGGCCACTAGGTTATGGTCGCGGTATATTTAGTTAAGGTTATTAAGGACTTTCTAGTGGGACTGCCACTTTTAGGGACTGCTAGTCTCCTATTAAGCGAAGAGCCTATTAAATGGGATGCCCTTTATTTGCCTAATGATGTAACCAATATTAGTGTCTTCTATAGGGAAAAGGTAGGCACTCTAGGTTAGTTTCTTACAAATTTATATCTTCTAGTAGTTATATTCCTTGCGGTCGCCCTTAAAGATTAAGGGATTAGGGTAGCGTGGATTAGACCCTACAGTAGCAGTTTAGGTTTAGTTGTTATGGCTTTTATTATTGCCGCTATGGTAGGAGTTTCTATTAGGCGAGGCTGCTTGGCGCTAACTCTCTGTTAAGTGTTAAGTAGGTAAGGTTGCCGGGGGCGTAGAGATATAGGTGGTATTATATACAGTAAAGGGGTGTCTGGTATTGTTATAAATATGCTTATTAAGCTAAGATTATAGGTATTTAATTATACCCTCTCTTTTAGTAACTGTAGCAATAAGTATAATCTTAGCCTTTTTTAATTGTTAGACGTCGCGTTTAGATATATAGAGGTCATCTTTAATCTCTTAGCGCATATTATTAGCGAGCGCCTTATAAGCTTATAGGTCTTAGATAATATTATAATCTTAGGCAGCATGTATCTTAGCTTATATAAGCTTTAGATAATAGTTCTGTAGAAGGCGGTAGTATTTATTAGGTTCTTATGTTACCATTTTCGCAAATATTTCGGCGTCTTGTATCTTAATCTTAATAGGTAGTAGCCCTTCGGCTTATTTATCCATAGTTATATAGTTAATAAAAGATGAGATATTATCAATGTCCATCTTATTAAGGTTGTTGTAGTCTTTTAAGCCACTAGGCTTCCCTTTAGGGGTTAAGGCTAGGGCTAATAAATTAAATCCCCCTGGGATTAATTGGCGTTATAGGTTTAATATAGGTATTAGATTGTTCTTTAAGTTTAATATAGTAGCTAGTAAGGAATTTCGTCTTACTATTGTTAGTTCTTTAGAGGTATAAAGTGGGAGACACGCTGCTTCTGGCAGCGCCTATGGTATCATAGAGACGTAGAATTGGTTATAGGCTAAGCGTTAGTAATAAAAAGGCGCAACGTAACGTCACGGGGCGGGGTCAAAGGCTATAGAGCGTATGTATTTGAGGAGTCTACAAGACGTTGCGCGATTGATTGTAAGGGTCGAGGGCGTAAGGAGGTAATATACCTACGCGTAGCTGACGTAAGCTGTACGCGAGGTGTACGCGAGAGCACGGGGCTCTCTTATGGAGGCCCCTGCGGTGGGGTTCCGTGACACTCTTACCCCCTAGTCCTACTTGCAAGCTCTATAGCTTTGCCCTCTTAGAATACCCAAAAAGCTTACAGTAAAGCTTAATCCTAAATTATAAGTACGTAAGAGGACGCTCCTCTACTATATATAATCAATATAGTCTATAAGCATTTATACAAGCTATATTAATTAACTAGTAAAATAAGGGCCACTAATTCCTAAAGGTAGGCTTATGAGTTTTATATACTTCCCTAAACTAATTTATAAGATCTACGCCTCCTATATATTGATTATAATTATCAATAAAGCAGGGAATCTAAAGCTCTTTTATTAGTGGGTTACTAAATATACACTGGACAGTTTAACTATTTATAGACGTCTTTATAGGACATCTTCTCTCCTTTGCTTAAAAGTCTTCTACCTTATCCACAGTATAGATATTACTTAAACCTAGGACAATATTATTATCCTACTAAGCTAAGCAAAGTATATCCTAAACTACTGCCGCGAGAAGGGTATTTTATGCAAGCTTTGTAGTAAATCGGTTCTTTATCTCCGTTAATTCTATAGGAAACTCCTTATATAGCCATATAATACCCACTGCACTAAATTTACAAGCTCATAGCTCCAAAAATAGTGGTATTAACATAAAGTAATTGTCTATATATATTATAAGGTAACAGTATAGGAGGGAAAGTGCAAGGTTGCGTATGAGACACCCTGTATTTATAAGGGTTAGGTAAAGAACTATATCCTATAATCTCTTTTCTCTAGAGCTCCAAATCCAATTAAATATATATCCGTGGTCCACGATTCCGTAGATCTTATACCCTTATTTAATTGGTTTCTTTGGCATCTTATACATATATAAGGATCTATAATAATTAGCAGGGTAGCGGAGTAATAAGAGAAAGAAAGTGTTACGGCGCTGGTGGAAAACGGTACTGGCAAATTGCCGTCAGATTGCCGCAACTTGCCGTCACGTGATGGCAAGTTGCCATCACGTGACCAGAGGATTGTATATAGCTTCGAGC
>Ga0307507_10009617_pt1 | contig 12808 bp, 16 predicted proteins | sample 7_EM_MG_FD_207223 | JGI IMG/M metagenome (GOLD analysis project Ga0307507, IMG submission 207223) | Populus trichocarpa ectomycorrhiza microbial communities from riparian zone in the Pacific Northwest, United States - 7_EM | ecosystem: Host-associated > Plants > Roots > Unclassified | place... | reverse complement strand
ACAGCATCAGACTCGGGATCATACTTTTCCGACGAAAGGCCTGGTACCCATTCCCGTAACATGACATGGGACGGCCACGCCACCATACCCAGCACTTTTGAAACACAATTTGAATCGGATTTTGGTCTGGATCAACCTATCTCTTCAAAGCCAAATCCTTTTGCGGATGGAAATTCGTCGTGTTCTGAACCTAAGATCACACCCAAGCAGCGCCATACTCCCCGCTCCAAGTCGACGAGTCTAGTCGATTATGCTTCTCCCCCATACTCACCACCTTCCGATATTGACCCATTCTCCGTCCCCTCATCCAAGCAGTCGCACACGCTACCCTCCATTAAACCGAAACCCGAACTGGCGCGACCACTTTTACCACATGAAGGTGTTGCTAGGGCCATTGCTCTGTATAATTTCCGAGCAGTCGAGGTTTGCGGATCGTCTCAAACAATTTGCCATTTATTGACTTGCAACATTCAGTCAGGAGATTTATCGTTTTCGAAAGGCGATGTTATCATCATCACCCAGAAGAGCGGCAGTACTGATGATTGGTGAGCCCCTTGTTATCGAATCGTTATCTGGTCTGCGAGCCATATGCTCTTCTGCAGGTGGAAAGGTAAACTTGGAAGCCATGAAGGCATTTTCCCCGCAAATTTCGTGGAAGTTGTATAGTAGGATTGAAGCGTTTTGCCGGACACGATTCTGTTTACATAAATAGAATATTCCACGAAGAAACAAATGTCTATTATGTACAATTTTATATGTCATAGTAAGCTGCCATTGCCTCCTCGTTATCCATATCGGAGTCCACTGACGAGGACTGGGTCTCGTGATACCATCCAAGTACCCTTGGGTGAGCTAGCACCCTGATAAATAGACGTCAGTGGGCGCTCCAGACTTGTTGAAAAGACTTACTTCGCCGCATCAAAATTAATTACTTGCAGCTGCTTCACAGTGGTAGCGCGAGAAATGGCAACATAAGCTGCAACGAAATTAAAAAAATTGTAGCCTGTTGACTGTACAATCACTTTACCTTGGCCCTTTTCAAATGTCCGCCCGAGATCAACTTTCACTCGCTCAAGTGTTTGACCCTGGGATTTGTGGACGCTGAGAGCCCACGCCAAAATCAGGGGGATCTGCAGGTGTTCTCAATCAGATATCTTGTGCGTCCGTTATTACACCTACTTGTGTTCGCTGAGCTTCCACCTCGCCATCAGGATTATTTACAGTGAAGTCTTGCGGAACAATAATCATTTCTCTTTCACCAATAAATCTTACAACGGGCCAGAGGATAGCGTCGTTTTGAAATCGAGATTTGACCTCTTGACCTTCTATTGTTGCGACTGAGATATCCCCAAGTCGAGCATCTGCCAGTGAAACAAATTTTGTCACTTGTCCCACAGACCCATTCACCAACTGGCCTTGGATTAGATTCTAGTCCATTGTTTAGCTGACGTAGGTCGACTTCCAAGAAGAAGAAAAAAACCTTGATTAGCATGACTTGTGCGCCAACCTAAAAAGAATAGATATCAGTCGAACGACAAACAAGCAAAATTCATCACCAACCTTGAGCTGGATGGACCCTGGGGCTACAAAACGCTTGAGCATCCGATCCATTTGAACTCGCGTTACTCTCTCTCCATTTGCATCGACACCAGCCCTATCTGCCGCTTCATAAGAAAAGCATTCTCCGGGAAGCTGGCGAAGACGCGACAGGTTGGCCCGGTCAACTTCTGCCCTAGTGGAGAAACTGGGAATGTAGCATCAGACCTTTACGAAAAGAAGATGGAGAATTTTTTTTACAGTTCGGTTGGTTCAATTCCATCTGTATATGCAACCCGTCGCGACAATGATTTAAAAGTTTCAATGGTTAGTGGATTCATCCTTCCAAAACGCATCTCATTAAGCATGTCAACAAAGGCTTGCGGTGAAGTTTTAAGATCCTATTTATTGTCAAGAGAACAAGTTGCTGACTTTGGTCTTTCTGGCGGAAAACCTGTGTGAGGGTCATCGGAGGTCCAACGCAGTCATGCCATGTTTGAGCATCGAATGCAAAAGCCGGCGTGACCATTTGCCCTTTCGCATCACGCCTTCCAACGGGTGGCAGCTGGCAGAAATCGCCGCACAGTATGAGCTAAAATATATGAGTGGAAGGGCGACTTGACTTTAATTGCTTCTCACCTGGATCCCACCAAATGGTTTTTCACTGTGTCTCAGACTTCGAGCAATATACTCCTGCATACAGGTAGTTAGTCCTCGCACTACATAATCGCATTAAGATGCAACAATTTGAGGCCTTCACCAATTTATCAAAGAGTTCACCATCGATCATCGAGACTAAAAAAGACTTTAGAATGCCAGACAACAAAAAGAAGCAAGGGCCTACTTTCGTCAATAATCAAAGTTTTGACAGACTGCCAACGGTTGATGACATTGGAAAAAAGGTTGGCTTGGCCGAAGAACTTGCCGACTACGTTTTTCGCTGTCTCGTTACCAATTCCGATCCCGGCCCATGAATGCAATGTGACACCGCCAATATTTACGGCAGCTATTCCTGTTGATGCCGTTATACCAAGCGAAGACGATGCAGAACCCCCACTAAATTGGATGACCTCCCGTAGCAAAACAGATTTCCCGGTTCCTTCACTCAACAAATAGGTGAACAATCGAGATATCATAAATAATTAATAGGAAATACCAGCAGAACCCGTAAAAAATACGTTCTTGCCTGCTTTGACTTTGTTCAGGACAGCATTTTGCTCTGGTGAAAGGGTGACAGCGGAAGCCGCCAGTCGGAGGTTGGAGTTGTCATCGTGAACGAGTGTCGACTTGTAGTTCGGATGAGAATTTATAGCTTGCGAATCTTTCTTCGATGTTTGACGTGGGTGACCCGCGGTGGAACATAAACTTGTGCGTGAATTGGATTGCGAAACGTCCATTGCCAGCCTTGACACAGGGGTTGATGATTTACAACGAGCAGTCAGCCAGTTTTCTGCGTCTTGAAGAGAGCTAAATCCTTTGTGAATAGCCCCCGGAAACCGTAGAACCTAAGAGAGCAAAAATATTATGTGGTCAAAGCGCTGTGACAGATCTCTGTTAACAGGAGTGCCTGCCAGCACCTTTGAGCTACACTTTGCCAATCTTAGATACGCAGTGGAAGAAGATTTACAGTACACACTTGGTTCCAGTTATCGTATATTTTTGGGCCGTCTCGGCCCACCAAGACGGCATAATAGTTTTTCTTCTGCGCTCGGGGCATTCAAGTTGAATTCATTGGGTTCGCGTAGGTCACAACTCAGGTGGCCGTGACATTTCAAGTACCGTCAGTGTTTCCTTTTATTGACTCCCATGCCCAAAAGGGCGACCTCAAAGTTCTACGCCATACTCAATGGTAAAGGCGGACCTCGGGTAGTTAACAGTCTAGCGGAAGTAAGTTAGTTTTCGTTACGCTTGTCACTGATTCTACTTCTCACTTCGTTACTATTCGGCTTTAGTTCCGCGAGGCGGTAAGGATGCCGTGCGACTCAACATGAGTCTGTTACTCACTCCTCAATGCAGACATTACATGTCAGCGGCGCAAGTGCCAAAAGCTTTCTGAGTTATGAAGAAGCTCAGTGTTGGCTTGATTTGGCACGAGCAGCACATGGCACACATCGTATATCACATTCCGGTCCTCAACATATCCCCCACAAGTGAATATGACATGTCTAACGTCTCTTCTCCTGACAGCTATGGGTTCCTCATCACAAGATCAACCTCCTTACCCTTCAACCAAACCTAAACCTCCTCGGATCTTCGCAGAGGCCGCTGTCCAATGTATCACCCCATCGGGCCAATCTGCTTTTAACCCAAGGACCCCATCGTCGTTTGCAAACCCTAATGTCAGTCAATGTCATGATGCGATGTTGGTTACGTTGCAGAAGCGAGAAGAAGGCATTCAATTGTCAGTGGAGCAGCGTCACATTTTGGCGATGGTCAAAACTGGGCAGAATGTGTTTTTTACAGGTCCTGCTGGTGCGTGAATTTAGGTGCAGTGCAAGCGGTTCCCATTTCGCATCTTAGTTTGTTGTAGGAACAGGAAAATCGGTGCTGCTCCGTGAAGTCATTGCGCAGCTGAGAAATCAGCTATCTCACGATCATGATGCCATCGCAATCACTGCATCCACTGGGATAGCTGGTTTGAATATCGGAGGCTCGACTGTCCATTCGTTTGCAGGGATTGGCCTTGGGAAAGAACCGGCAGACAAGCTTGCTGGAAAAATTTTGCAATCACGGCGCCTCAGACAGCGTTGGCAAAGGTTGAAGGTCCTTGTCATTGACGAAAGTCTGTCATATTTTATTCAATGGATAGGCCTTATATTTAAACAAATTTTCTGCTCAATTAGTTTCAATGTTAGATGGGGTGTTGTTTGATAAACTGGTATGCTATGTTTTTTCGCCCTCAATCCCTTTACAAGTTCTGTGATCTCCTGACCATTTCCCTCAGGAACACATTGCTCGTGTTGTCAGAAATTGCTGTCGGCCGTTTGGGGGTATACAGGTGCAGAACCTTCATCCCTTAGAAGTTGTTGCATTAAATTACTTTATTTAGCTCGTGCTTTCTGGTGACTTCTTTCAATTGCCACCGGTCCCCGATCAAAGTCACGAATACAGAATGCCGGCAACATTTGCTTTTGACGCGACGAGTTGGCCCAGGTGCATTTCACGGCCTGTCTTCCTCAGCCAAGTATTTCGGCAAAAGGATGACGGTAAGAACATATCACAAGGCGTGCTTAGACATTCATTTATGTTTTCAGTCTTCATTGGCATACTTGCTTCTCTGCGTAAGGGAGAATTGAAACGAGAGGATATTAATCATTTACAGAGCCTCTCGCGGCCCCTCCATTACGCTGATGGTATTGAGCCCAGTCAATTGTGGGTGATATGTTCCAACAAAGGTGTTGCTTAAATCCAAGTGTGCGTTAGGTTTCCGTTGCGAAGGGAGGTTGAAAGCTGCAACAACAACCGACTTGCTGCATTAGCGTGTCCTGATCATACATTCATCTCTGTGGATAGTGCTGGTTACGATTTCAAGAATGAACCTATCTCTGTAGAGAGCGCTCAGAATTTGCTTGACCGACTAGTTGCACCCTCGACAATTACATTGAAGGTAACTTACCATAATCTATAATTCAAAATCATCTTATGCTGTGTTGTGGCAGGTTGGAGCTCAAGTGATGTTGATACAAGTTAGTATGATGCATGATATTTTCCTATTGTTAACCTCATGATCTCATGGCAAGAATATTGAACAAGGCCACTTAGTAAATGGCAGTGTTGGGAGGGTGGTCGAGTTTTTAACCATTCATGAAGCCTTGAAGCGCAACATTGCCGTGGCTGAACTTAACGATCGCAAGATGACAGGCAGATCTACTGAAGCAGTGGAAAAGGATCTGAAGGATCAACTCAAGGGGGATTTAAAATCCAGCTTGCGTTCAATTGATAATCATTCCTTTGACCACCGACAGCCATGGCCATTGGTTTCTTTCCCAAGTGGCCGGGAACTACTATGCGCTCCTCTTAGCTTCTCAGTGGAGGGATTTAGGGGGAATATTGAAGCCTACAGACTTCAAGTACCCCTCATATTAGCCTGGGCGTTGTCAATTCACAAATCACAGGGCCAAACCTTGACAAGGGTTAAGGTGGATCTTGGCAAGATCTTCGAGAAGGGTCAAGGTGTGTATGTCAATTTACTGTCAAGTGCCAGCGTAACATGCCTGCCAGCATATGTTGCACTCTCAAGAGCTACCAGTATGGATGGACTTGAAATAGATAATTTTCAGCCATCAAAGTAAGTAGCAGAAATTCCAAGGGATCATTAGCACTAACAATGCTCTTTTGTATTTCAGGGTCCAGGCTCACCCTCGTGTGTTGGCCTGGCAACAGTTTTGGACCGGTTACGGCCAGGAAAGTTTAGAACTGGAAGAGGAGATGGATACGGAAGAGGCAATCCAACAATTTTGGGATACGTCAGACTGACCAGCTGAGTGCCAAGTACGATACATATTCATCCTGGTACAACCTTTATAGAAATACAACCCTTAATTTGAGAATAAACCGAAATATATGAGGATAAACTACGGATGAGAGTGGAAGATATATGTCCTAATCTGCTACCTGTCCGTTTCAGTGGTGAAAGGATCATCTGTCGTTGATTGGGTGTCATCGGGTCGTACCAATCCTGGGGATGTTGATTTAGGGAATAAAATTGGTGGCGTGGCTGACTGAGTGCTTTGTTCCTCAATTGCAGTGGACGCCGCCGACGGTGATGGTGGGGAATGATGGCCTTCTGATGGTAGCTCATCATTGTGGAGCGATAGCGAGCGCAGTTCCGTGGACCCCTTGGCAGTTGGCGTTGCTGGATTTGCCCTCAATGACGGATGTATGCTGCTAACAGGACGAGGAGGAAGGCGGGGGGTAAAGTCCTGAGGAGAGGATTGTACAGTTGATGTAATTGACTGTGTAGGGGACATGACTTTGGTAGTCTTGGAGCCGTATGCAAAGCGAGGTACTGGCTCGCCTGCAGGTGTTGGAGGAAGAGGAGGGGAACGGGGCCCGGCTTGATCGTCGAAAAGGATTGACGAATGTATGATGAGATCCTCCATCAAGGAATCCTGCGAAGAGGACGTTAGAGACGGGATCTGGTGTGGTGAAACCAAGTACTTTATAAGTTTGTACACTGAGAAGATCTCCGCCTTTGGGCATTTCATCTTCACCGAAGATAACGCCACCAAATACAATTGCAAGATTTTTGGGGTCCATCTTGTTCTTCTCGCTGTACGAAACCACTCGTGCAAGGTGTTCAACAATCGCTTTTACGGTTGCTTGGTGTACAGGTGGAAGGCGCCGCATTTTCGAGCGTAGGAGCATGAAGTTATTCGCTTGGTGATCGGCTAAAAGGCCAAAGAGTTGAGCTGAAAAATGTTTGTCAAGAAAATCGACAAGGGCTACCTCGATCTTCAGTATGCTGGATACGATCTTGAAGCGAAAATCTAAATACTGGTTCTGGCAACTCTCTCAAATACAACTGCAGTTGATGAGTCAATGATGATTTGAAGTTAATAACAAAACTTTTGGAAGGTTGCCAACCTTGAGGAGCGACGCAACTGCATACACATCATCTTTCGGCGAGAACTCAAAGGCCGATTCATCCTTCTCAATGTCATGTTGAAGCTAGTTTAGTGTGGCTTTAGCGTGACGTTCAACCAATCAGTAGATTACCTACAGCTTGCACAATGGCATGACGGCCAGAAACCTTTTTCGGGGAAGGCGGTTAAGGCAGCAAGATATAAAAAAAGTAACAAACCCTGTAAATTCCTTCGCTACCCAGTCCCCGTCTATCAATCTCTTCGATGCAAATACGTATAATCTTAGGGACCTCGCCTTCCTGCAGGCCTTTAGCAGTTGCATAATCAACCAAACTGATTCCGAAGATGAGGTCATTGCACAAGCCCACTTGACCATGCTCATATAAAATCGGTTCTGGAATTGCAGAAGCCAGGGAGCGTGGAATGTTCGCGTTGAGTTTGGCGATATCTTTTTCTGGCGAAATCTTGTCTACCATAGAGCGTGCGTGTGAAAATAACTGCATTTGGGTGGAACTGGTAGCTCTATTGGCCGCCATAAGACAATGGAAAGGGTGAAAGGGTTGACTCCGTACGTCATATTATCTGTATATTTTTCGAGAGCCTTCTTTACCACCATGGAAGATTCTTCGACAAACATTTCGAGACTCTGCGAACACTTCAGCGAGTGTACTTCTCACTTTATCGAGAGCCTAACCTTGTAGCCGCTCTCCAATATCTTGGTTCGACGTAGTCTGAGCGTCTCTAACCAATGAACACCTTTACGGTACTCCCGGTCTAAAAACCGAAAAATAAATGTCGTGGTGGAAAAATAAATGCGTGTTACCTGCTTCATCTGCATCTCTCTTTGCACGGACAGTGCGAAGAGCCTGGTTTTCACGGCTTCCGAGACCATCTTTTCCAGAAGCGCCTTTGTCGAGAAAACCAATCAATTGATTGAGTTGTCGTTTCCCTAAAAGCCATCAAGTAAATTGGTTTGCAACAGACATCGGAGTCATACCTTGATGTGCAAGATCGGAGAATGCTGTTGAAGAAGAGGGCGATCTATTACGGGCAGGCGGTGCACTCCCTGACGGGCGACGATCTAGTGCTCGAAGGGGCTGAGGGGCCGTCACAGTTGGTCGTGACGGTATGGAGGGATTGGATTTGGAATTGCTGAGGTATTGGTTATTCTCTGACCCGATTGACGAAGATGTAAGGGTCGACGATGAAGGAGCAATTGCCGTTACTCTCTTTTGTTCCTTGAAAATAATATAAGATAAGTCAAAGTTGGAGTAAAAGAAAATTGAGTACCTCGACCTCGGAAAATTTTTTTGTATATCTATTTTTCAACCTGGGGAGCACAGTTTCGGCGTATTCACTGTAGGCAGCACCCGAGTCCTTGAGATCTTCCTTGATTCTTTTGCGTGTACGTTCTTGAGTTTCCTATATTGCTTATGTTGTTTGAATAAAAAACGATAGGGTGACCAGGAATCTCACCTTTAACGTTATCAGCGGACTTATTATATCGGAGGTAAGTGTAGCGCAGAACGCTTGTCTGGTTTGAGACTCTGGGTGACATTTGTAAGGATAAGAAGAACGAAGTTCGGAATGCCTTGCCTCGATCCACATTATCGATGATCTCGCCCCACACACGTCTCGTTGAGGTCAGGTCTCCGCGATCATCCAGTGAAGCGTCGATAGATGTCATCTTTCGATGAAGTTTTCTGAGAGAATCAACACTAGACAATAATAGTTCATAAATGGTGATAGGTTCACAATGGATACCTACTAGACCTCTTCAATACGTCGCCTGGTGAACGATTAGTTTACTGGCGGGATGCAAGGGTTGAACAAGAGATTACCGTTCTTGGAAAAAGCCAAGGTAGGAGTCCGTCAAGAAACGGATATGGGTATCAAATAGGGGAATAGGGCCTTGTGTCGCTGTGGGTAGGTCTGAGAGCGAAGGTCGGGACGGAGGCGGAGGAGGCTCCATTTAATGGTCTCAAACGTCTAGAATGTTGTTGAGGGCAACATTCAGCCTTGGCCTGGCTTAAAGTGCTTTAGGTTGAATGTCACAGGTGACACAATTGAGTCATGACCCCCGTCACCGCAACGTTCGGCAAAAACATCCTACAGGTACAATAACAAAACAAAAAGATATCAAAGGTTATATAAAATTGCGAAGTCTGCAAGTAGAGCTATATATCTCAAAAAAAATATCTCTTGTCAAGGTCGCCTATAGCTATTGACAGGTTCAAGGGGCTCTCGACCGTTGCGGGGAGGAACATAATCCCGTCCAACACCGTGGGGCGGAGCGGGCTGAGCATTGCCAGCACCACTGGCAAGGTAGCCATTGCTCGAATAGCGGTCATAAGGCCCGGGAGGAGGGCTTTCGGATCGACGTCTGCGAGATATTGAGAGGCTTGAATCATAAGTTTTTTAGATTACAGACCTGTATCTTTGGGCTGGTGGCTCAGCGCTAACACGGGGATATTCAGCAACATATCGAGGAGGAGTAACGGGCCGTCCCCTATATTCAGGATAATCACTAGATAGGATCTGAATTCAGGAAGGTCAAACAAAAAGATAAGTGATTAAGGTACCGAGGAGGTAATCTCTCGAAGTCTTCTCGCATCCTAGGGGGGGTCCGGGGTCGCGATCCGGGCACTGGGGCATAAGATGGTGGATATCGTTCATGAGGCCTTCTGTCATATCGATCGTAAACGGGAGGGGGAGGCGGCGGATTTGCATACCCCCTGTATGTATGATCAGGAGGAGGGGGATATCGCCCTCGAGCGAAATCGGCTGGTGGCGGAGGCGCAAACCGGTCTCGTTCGTGAATAGGGAGCCGTCTGTACTCTTCACGATGCTGAGTTGGAGGTGCCGAATACTCCCTATAGTCTCGAGGCGAGGGTGGTCTCCTATACTCTCGAGCTGGCGGCGGGGGATAATCGTATCGGAGGTCTCGAGAGGGGTAGCGGGGTGGACCATAATCGTCTCGAGGAAGGGGTAATCTTGCAGGATGAACAGGATGATCTCGTTGAATGCGATCAATGAGAGGACTTTCAATGTGGTGACGACGTTGAGGGGCTCTAGAGGGTTGTTGGCTCAGACACTCGCAAGGAATATTCACAAACTTACAACCCAGTGTGATTTGGACATTCCCTGAAAAAAGCAAGTCGAGTCATTTACGTCTTTGACCTAAATGATTTGAGCAAACCTTGCCCAATGACCCATTTGACCACATTTAAAGCATGCGCCAGGATCACCAGCATATTTTGCAGTCCGTCCACCACCATGGGATAATTCTACGCGAATCTTGTTACCCATGAAAAAACCTTCGTGGTATTTAGCAACGCTTTCTTCTGCTGCTTCGCGAGTATCAAATTCCTGTAAAAGTTGTCACAAAGACAGTTTAACTACCAATGCTTTCTGCAGCAACTTACCACAAAACCATAGCCAACCCTTGAAAACGATGAGTTCTGGAAGAACGAACAATAGCCAAACACATACTTTAGTTCAATGTTGACTATATTACCGATTTTCCCAAAACAGCTCTGGAGGTCTTCTTGTCGAGTATGTTCGGGAAGACCACCAATGTAAACTTTGTTCGGCTGCACAGCAGAAGTTAAACACCAGTCAAGAGACAGGAAACAGAAGAAGTTCAGAGCCCCGAGTGAAGAACAGACTCCCGAAGAACGGCAGAAGAGTAAAACAAGAGCGCTAGAAGTAGCTCAAGAAAGAAGTAGCCCAACACCGATGCCAATGCCAAACCCGGGGAGGGCGTCTAACGTGCAAGAGACAGAAATGACCTAAGCACCTTGACCTGCTTTTCGCGGTATGAGTCGCCCTTGTGACCAGAGACGCTGACGTCGCCTACGCTGGAACCACGAGGATACTCTGCAGTCTCTGGATCCTGACCAGTCATACGGTCGTCGACAGGCAGAGGCGCTCCATTGACAGGTTGACCATTGCCTCCTGGACCCATGTCTAATTCCTGGTCAGGGGCCCAGCTGCTCGTATGCATTGGAGAATTGTCGGCTGGATTTGGAGCAGCCATAGAGGATATGAAAAGGAGTGTCAAGGTTCAAGATAGATGGTCTTGACCAGCACGTTGTTACACACATCCAAACACAAAAAATATGCCTTCCAATTATTCAGACTCCGACAAGGTCCGTGCGTAATATGATTAAACAATGTTCGTGATGGTATAAAATCCAAGAAAAAAGGAAGAAATTTAGGCCAACATCAACACTACACTTGCCAGTCCAATAAAAGACATCGCAACCAAACCACCGATGGCACGTGTGTTTCCAACTGCACTGTTAGCATTTGACCCTTTTATAGAGGACGACGTGGAAGTATGTGCGCCGGTGGTTGCAGCAGCCGTTGGGGCGAATGTAGCGCCGGGGTTGGAGATGCAAGAGCTCGCAACAGCGACGGCAGAAACAGAGGAAGACGCATGAGGATTGACAGTGCCGTTCCCCGCGAAGCTACAGGCTTGAGCGTTTCGCTTGTTCGCTTCATAGTACTGGCTCATCACGTATGACAGTTTCACGGCTAGATACATTCTAAATTAGCAGTTACACATCATAAACAAGCCGACTTACTAGGGTCACAGTCGGAGACGCGCCCGTAAATACCAGTCGTGCCATTGCCGCCGATGTCCAAGCAAGAGCCACCTGCCTGTCCAAGAAGGTCACAACCAGTGTCTAGAAGAGTACCAGCGATGCCAGTGTAATTTGATGTTGATGGCGTGAATTGGCAGCTCAGGGCATTTTCCAAGCAGCCACAAGCAGCTTGGTTGGGAGTGGGGGGAAGAACCGTTGACGCCAAAAAAGTGCTGTTGGCTGTCGGGCATGTTGGATAAGCTGCAGCGGAGACAGAGACCTGAACAGGAGAGTTCGGAGGTGAAACTAGCCCATACTGGGTTTTCAACCTATCGTAGTCGTCGCTCGTAGTGATAGTCTTCCCATCAGCCGAAATAGTAACCATCCCAAACTGCCCCTGAGCGCTTGTAGCGGGGAAGTACGAGAAAGCAATACCTCCTGACCACACTGGAGACATGTCAGAGCTGAAGATTGCCCCGGATTCCGTCCATAAACGGGGAGGCGAAGTAATGCAACCGAATTCACTAAAGTAGGCTGCAACATTGTAGCCAGCATAATCCCCTGTGGTGCCAGCATAGGACGCCTGAAAGGTTGAATCTCCGCACCATTCACTGTCAGAAATATCAATGACATCAATGTGCGAAGAACGAAGCATTAACGTACTAATCGTTTAACCCATAAAGATCAATGGCAGTCGCACCAGAGTTGGAGCTCGAAGGATCGCAGGATAGATAATTGGCCAGGGCGTCTCTCCAATTGGCCGCACCGTTAATAGCTGCGTAACCGACAAGTGCGGATGATCCTTTGGCCGACCTGTTGTCATTAATCAAAGGCAGGTTGAAGTTTCCTTTACCCTTACAAGTATGCCCTTATGTCTCGCGCAGCCGCTTTGACGAATGGAGCAATGCCGGTGCCATCTTGTAAAACAACTTCATTGCCAACATTGTAAGCCAAGACATTGTCATATTTGCTGAACGCATCTATAGTCGCAATGTACTGGTTAAGAAGATTTGTAGACCAAGAGGGTGAAATGCGATCGATGGACCCATTCAGTGGTAGAGCGAGATCGATACTTGAATATAAACGGATAAGCACAAT
>Ga0307507_10009616_pt1 | contig 12810 bp, 3 predicted proteins | sample 7_EM_MG_FD_207223 | JGI IMG/M metagenome (GOLD analysis project Ga0307507, IMG submission 207223) | Populus trichocarpa ectomycorrhiza microbial communities from riparian zone in the Pacific Northwest, United States - 7_EM | ecosystem: Host-associated > Plants > Roots > Unclassified | place... | reverse complement strand
CACCTCTATACTTGGAGCTTCCTCTAGGAAATCCTGTGCTTTGCCGGCGAAGCACATGAACAAACTCTTCCTTAGTGAGGTTGCTCATCTGTTATCATACACAAGAATCTTCCCTTTGTAAAACCCATATATATGATGATATGTTTCCCTTTTTCTTTGATTTCAATTGCAACACAAAGAAAAGAAAAGCATATAAAAAACACAACTGTACGAGATAAGGTTTGCAAGCACACTATTGAAGATATAAGATAAAATCTGTACCCCCCACCTGTTTCAAGTCTTCCTCATAGTCTTCAATTCTAAAATTGATATCTGCCTCCACTCCCCGAAACTTGATAGCTGCCCTGTCATATGCACTGCAAAAGAAAGAGAAGAAAAGGACTCTTTCAATCTCCCAGTCTGGATTTGACATGAAAATTAGTGGCCATTTGCCTTCCAAAAGAAGACGAGCAAAACTTTCACGCTTAGCAAACAAGGGACTATGAGAACTCACCGAGCAGCTGCATGTGCAGTGTCAAATCCACCTGTTTAAATACAAAAGATGCAAGAAGCAGAAACCAATCTCACCCGCATCAGAAACGTTTGAACAATAGATGACAAATAAGCCATGATTTTCCAAGCCTAAATAATAGTAATAACAAACAACATTCAAACTAGACTAAATCATACCTAGATACACTTGCTTCCCACAATCCCTGCATCAATATCATACAAAAAGCTATATCATAATTTTTTTATTTTCAAAACCACCACCACCACCACAACCATTGCAATAAGAAAAACCAAAACAAAAAAACGCCAACCATATATGAGATTCCCATCGGCCAGTCCTCCGGTAGAAGGTAACACCACGGTATTGAGAGCTCCTGGACCGCGGTCCTCGCCTACTTTTCTTCAATGGCTGTGAGACTTCCATGGATTTTTGAGAAACAAGTGATGAATCCGATTGGCAAAACTTGACACCAACCCAGTGAGCCCGAGGGAATCCACCTCCACCTCCATCACCACCTCCAACGCTCGATGTGGACCCCATTTCTTGATCCTCTAAAGGAAAGAACTGGCGGGTCACCGGTGGATCACTCATGTCCATGGAGTCTTGATCATAAGGAACCGAGAACCCGAAAATCTTGCTGCTAGTGCTGCTGCTGAAGCTTATGCTATGCTTCTTGATTATTCTATCTCCTCTCTCACCACAACCATCCTCTTCTTCTGATCCATCCTCAATTACCACAGCAGAAGAGCTGGAATTCGACACGGATCCAACCCTTTTGCCCTTGTCAACTTCGCCATCTTTTGATGTTTTTTGGCTTGAGCATCCCTCGGATTCGTCGTCTCTTGTTTGATCAGGCGAGTCATTCAAGTTCCACATTTCTTTTAACCTCTTCTTAAGATAGAACTTGAAGCAGATTGCAAGATTTTTTACAACCCTCCACCATATATGAAAGCAAGAGTAGAATAATGATTGCTGAAGGAAGACCAGCTACACAGCTGAGATATTATTGGCGGTGGCTGATTGAAGAAGAGAGGAAGCTGAAAAGAAGAAGGTTTTATCTCATTATCAAAAAGAAAGTTTTATCTTGGTTTTAGTGAATCAAATAAATAATGAAGCATACTCATGTAATAAAGAGCGAGAAGGCCAAAGAAAGGGTTTGAGTATTCAAAGGAAACAACCTACGACTCCTCAGGGAGAGTGTGGTTTTGTTGCAAAAAGGTATAGTAGAGGGAGAAATGTTTCAAGATCTTGGTAATCCCTGACTGCCCAATACAGCATAGACGAGGCCAGTTTGAGTTAGCTTTAGCAGAAAGCATCCACACCCACCCTAATAACTCTCTCTCTCTAGCAACTTGCCTTGTCTTCCCTTTTCATTTGCTACCACTTGTTTTTATGGCTCAGGATATGCTTGCACAGTTGTGCATAGTTTTTTTTTCTCTCTTTTAAGGGAAGAGAAGACCCTTTCCTTATTTCTCTCTGTTTTTTTCTTATTTGATGTTCGATAAGAAATTTGCCATGATGTGTGTCTATTTTGGCTCTTGCAATAAACCCAATTCTCTCTCTCTCTCTCTCTAAACTGAACAAAAAAGACTTTGCTGTTTTATGGGTTTTGTCTGTAATTAATATATTTATCTTTTTCTTATTGGTGGGTTCAGAGGGACATTAGATTGGGGGAATGGAGAGAATGGAAGAAAGAATCGTCTCATTCTTACTTCAACTTTCCCACGTTAACCAAATCGAAAAGCATCTCTCTCTCTCTCTCTCTCTAGTTTACCCATTAATAGAAATAGACAAGGCAAAAACTCTAAGATGGCTAATTACCCAATTACCTTTATTAGCTCTTAATTATTATTAAATCGTTTATTTTCAACATTTTATAGCCAACCCAACCGAATAAAAATAAAAACTAAATTTCTAGGGGTGTAACTCAATTCTCATGTTCTAGATTTATTTTTCAGAGATTACCGGTTTAAGTTTTACAAACCTCAGGGCCACTGAAAACTTACATGATCGTTAACTTCATGGCCCGTGGAATTAGTCGAAGTACGCGCAAGCTGGCTCCGAGATTTATGTTAAAAAAAATTAAATATAATAACCGTTCGATTTAGTTTGATTAAATTTAATTCTTATTTTTTGTTAAAACTAAATAAGTCTAAATAGATAAAGGAAGAAAAGTTATTTTTGTTGGTTTTGATTATTTTGAGATAAAAATTAGATTGTTTGGTTCATTTTAATTATATATAGTCTCGGTTTTTTTAGTTTGATTTCTTGAATATTTTCTTAATTTTTAAAATCTAAAATCAAATTAAAATAATCTACTTAAAAAATAAACCAAATCAAACTAATTTTTTTAATAAAAATCTAACCAAAATTTGATTTTGTTGAGTTGGTTTTTTAAAATATTTTGCTTACCCTAAACCTAATCATTATTCACACCCACTTGTCACAATCACTCCCCACCCCTCTTTTTCCTTGAAAAATTACAATGAAGGGCTTTTTTTTCTTTCAAGTCAAACCTCAAGAAATGATCTAGATGAATACTTAATCTATTTTTCTTTTCGATTACATCCTCAAGATAACAATGAATTTTTATTTAGATTATCTTGTGAATTTTAGTCTATCATGACCATTTAAAACTCATATAACTTTGTTTCTCCCAGAAGCAAACCCCATGAATTTATTGATTTTTTTTTTTATCCGTGAAAGACTGTAAAAAAAGGTAAGAGCTTTCATGTTCCTTATAAAGTCTAATCTACCATTTGATGGAAATGAGAGAATTTTGATGATTTTGAATGGGAAAATGAAATCATACAAGTTTCATAGGACTTTATAACAATTATATTAAATAAAACCAACTAAAAGTTTTTATTGAAAAACCATTGCCACACGAGAACCTAATCTAATCTAAGTTTTTATCCATTGGTAGACTCATATATCTTTATTATCTGGCATAAGTTGCAACACAACTATCAAATAATTTTTGTTTAAATATTATTACTAAAAGCAGATTGTAATGATATACTAATATCAAAAATAATTTAAAAAATATTAAAAAAATATTATTTTGATGTGTTTTCAAGAAAAAACACTTTAAAAAACGATCGATATCACAATATTAAACACCCATGAGTTTTAATACCATAGTCAAGCCAAGCTTTAAGAGGGATTCAATTCATATCCTAAATTCGGCAAACAATTATACAATTCCAAATATTTATTCGAAATATTTGTATATTAGGAATAACCCTCCCTCAATCGTAAATCTTTTTTTTATTATTATTAATATGGGTGTTTGGGCTAGTTTGCGTTTATCTCGACTAATCTTACGGGTCCTGAAGTTAACGACCATGTAAGTCTCCAGTGGCCATCATATTAGCAATCATAAAATTCAAACTTGAGACCACAAGAAAAACAAACTTTTTAATCTTAAATTTTTACTACTAAAATACCTACTAGATAGTTTCCTCAGTCTAAATCTTCATTCCACGTATTCTATTTATAAGAGCTCGCTTCTACTTTGTTATAGTACCTGGAAATAGTGTTTGCTTATTTGAACGTCCTATAATTAATTAATTGCTTTTAAGTTTTTAAAATAATAACAAATTCCATATGAAATATTTTAATAGCTCGTCATTATTTACAATATATTCAGATATTCAGAAGCATATAGTGAGCTATGAAGTAAATATCATTGCCTTGTTTCTTATAGTAACCTTTCACTTTTTGAGCCACAAATTAAACATAGGGAGCACTTAGTAAATAAAATTAACCATGAAAATTATCCCCAGGAACCACCAGCTGCTCTGCCAAGGGAAAGAAAACTGAGACGTGGAAGAAGATGCAAGGAGGGGGTGGTCACGGAAAAAACATTAAAGTAGAGGGGGTATTTGTGGAAACAAAAGAAAAGGCAAATGGGAGCGAGTAGGGAGGGAAGGTATCAGAAAAGGAAATGGGAATAATGTTAAGAAAAGGAAAATCTTTCCTGAAAGGTCCAATCCAAGAGTACGGGAAGAGGGCCACAGTTGCCTCTTTCGTTCTCCTATCGACCAATGGCATGCCTTTGTTGTACCTCGTATTTATGACCACTTGTCTCTCCCCCCACGCTCCCGCTTTAGCGCGTTCATCCCATTTCTTCACAGGATTTACCGGCAAGCCATTTCTCATCACTTCCTAAACAATTTAGAAGAATTTATAATTTTGATAAAAAAAAAATAATAATAAATTTTGAGGTTGATGGACAATTTAATTATTTTTTTAAATTGATAAAAAAATAAATTTATGATATAAAAAATTAAAATTACCTAAAAATTCTTAGCCATTGAAATGTTTGAAAATATTCTCAATCATTTTGGAAAATTTTGATTCTTTATTTGTTGTTTATTGTTAGCTAAGAGTTTTGCAAAACTTTTATTTTCAAAATGTATATATTTTTAATTTCTTAAAAGTTATCTCAAGATTATTATTTTTTCTTATACACTTGTTAAGATTTTTGTGATTGAGAGTTTTCAAAAATATTTATTGATGAAAATTGTTTTAATTTTTTTTCAAAAGATTTTTTTATTCCATAAAATTTTTATCTTCTTGTTATAATTAATGATTTTTACTTCTTAAAAATTTAACTTTTTTGTAAAAGCGTTTTCTAATCGCAAAAACAAACGAAGCCTTAGTAGAATGAACTTTTGAACCAATCAAGAAACATATATTGTTTTTTTTTTTTTCCAAATTAACTAAGCAAAGAGAATTTTAATATAAACAATATTTGTAATTGTCTTTACATAAAAAAAAAAGTTAACATACATGTGTCATCCATACAAATAAGAAAAAATATTTGTTCACAACTAAACAAGTAAAGAAAAATTGAAATCGATCCAGTACAATAGAATCAATTACATTCAAAAAGTCCTAATCAATCAAGAAAACTAAGAAGCATTCGATTAGATGGCTAGAGTCATGATCAATCAAAGAAAAACAATCGACCGCATGAGTTTAAATGTATATAAATAACTAGAAGCTTCAGTCCTCCTCAAAATGAGAGTAATCAACATAATAAAATAATTAGAATTATATATTAGTTAGGATTCATATAATTATCAATAAAATAAAGTTTAGCTTGTATTAAGATTTATCATATAATCTCTTTATCTGATATAGATAATTTATCATGTGTGTCAGTTATATCTCATTATGTTGTAGCAATTGTATCCCACATTGCTTTTACCATTTGGAATTGAATAAGGTTGTTGATCATACTTGGTTCTCTTAAATTGACCAACCATCCTTTTACAATGAATTTTTCTATAAACCCCCATACTAAAATCTTAGAAATTTGTTGAAAACATTACAATAAAATTAAATAGGTATTAAGTGGATAGAATGATTGTAGACCTTCCAGTTAAAAAATGTATGAATTTTATCATATAATGGTAAATCTTGACGAAAGAAAAATAAAATAAACATATAAAATTTAGGAGAAAAGTTTTTATTAAAAAGGAAGTTGTAAAATATAATTAAATTCGTGAATTTGCAATGTAAGTTGTACCGGTAGCTATATATTTTATTTAAAATACATAAAAATCCTTTGCCTAGTGGGGAAACTATAAATAAACACAAATTCCAACTCCCCTATATAATTGAGGCCAATGACCATTGATGAGGAAACCAAGCTCCCATCTTCTTATTTTCTCATAATTTCAAATAAATCTTCACCAAAGTCAAGGTTTTTAGGGTATTATAAGGGTATTTAGTGGGGGATAAACACCTTAATACAAGATTTGAAAGGGTTTGAGAGAGAGAAAATTAGGAGTTAGTGAGAGAAATAAACAAACTTAGTGAAGGAAGAAGATCAAGAGGATAGCTTTGCAAAGAAAGTGTCAAATTGGTTTTAAGTTTGCTTGGTAAAGTATCCTATATCTCTTAATTCTTGTTAATTGAGTTCTAGTGAGTGGGGAAGAGAAATCTGAAAATTCCTCACCTAGGGTTATGAGAAAAGTTAAGGGAAATGTGTAATTAGTTATAAGTTGATAAAATGAGTGTGGGATTATTATTGATTAATAAGAAATAATTTAAGAAGAAATCATGGTAACGAAGGGGATTTTAAGGCCGACCATATGCAAAGTTTTTTGGAATAACATAGTTGGTTAAATAATGGATGGATTACGTGTTATTAAGTATATTGACATGAATAATTATGTTTTAGGAAAAACAATTGTGTTGATATACATGTGTTGTATGTATAAATATGGGTTTGTCAAGGATATGGACTTTAAGTTGAATACTTTGTGATGTTATATGTAGCTAAGTAAATGAGAAAGTTTTAAAATTAATAGATTAAGTAATCTTATTGTTGAATAGAAAAATATAGTTGAATTAAAAACTGAAAGATATTTATATGAATTAAGCATGGAAAGGATATGTATATGGACTTATTTAGTCGTGAATGACAAGTAAGGGATTATTAATTACATAGTCGGGCACTAAGTTGGGACTATGAATTAGTTAGTTAGAAATGGAAACTAAGAGATTATTAATTATATAGTCAACCCTTAAGTTGGGGACTATGGACTTAGTTATCTAGGAATGCCACGAAGGGATTATTAATTTCATATTTGACCTTTTAATTGGAGAATATGGATTTAATTAGCTAGGAATGACAATTAAGAGATTGTTAATTACATAGTTGATCATTGAGATGTGGACTATGAACTTAGCTGAAAATAACAACTAAAGGATTGTTGATTTCATAGTATCAGTAACCATTCATTTGGTTGGAAAGTAATGTAAATACTTTTTTTTAAGGATAACCATATAGGCAGTGATTTACTTATATGAATATAAACAAAATAAGTACGAATGTGGTTACATGATATTCTAAACTACTATTTAAATACAATTAATGGAAGGTAAGATAAAGGTTATGATAGACATGTTTAAATCTTTTTTTTTTGGAAATATATATGTCTTATTGTTAGCTAATATCTCTTAAAATATTATATTCGTACAAGTTCAACACATATTGGAGGACAACATTGATTTAGCTGTTATTATTGTATAGTTTCGGTTAGGAATATATCTTTTTATAAACTTAGTAGTTTATAACTATTTAATAACTTCATTTTATTACATATTAAATTATGTAATTCTACATTTAGTATTATGTATATTAACTCCTTTTGTAATATGTGTGTGTGTTAAGTGTATATTGTAAGTGAATGATATATGAAAATGTTATCAAATGATTATGCAATGTGGTGTGAAAGCATATAAACAATGAATAAATGAACTGGTGCTATGCTTAAGGCCATCATATGAAATTTAATTGTGATTCAGTTTTATGTAGGAAATAGTAGGATAACATTTTAGGTAGGATTCCATATAGGGTAGACTTAGCCAATTTTTTTTAAAAAAAATTAATAAAACCATATAAATATCTTGTTTTAAAAAGAATATGAAATGTGAAATGTATGTGGTCTAAGAAAAGAAATCTATTTCAGTAAAATCTAATAATATTGTTGATACAAATTGAGTATTGTAATGTGCCAGAATATCCACACTAGAAATAATATATATTAATTCATTTTTCATCCAATACAAAATGCCCTTAGAGTGTTGGAAAATAAGTTGTTGAGATATGATAATAAACAACTTGTAATAAGAAAAAAGAAAAAGATATTAGAGTTATTATTTAAAATGGAAAGTTTATTTGAATGAAACATGTTAATAGATGTTGATATAAATGAGATTTTCAAAAGAAATGATATTATGTAAATAAATTGAATTTGGTTGGAAAAGATAATTTAGAAGAAAAAAAATGATCCTATTTTCATGTATGTTATGTAAAATATTGTCTAAATTACATATAAAAAAAATAGGGAGTAACATTTTCAGTTCTCCATTTTTTAAAGTATAGGTCGATTGATTCAAGTTAGGTGAGGTCCTTATTGATGTATCCTAGTTTATCTTTGCTAAAGATATGCATTTGGACAATCTAGGACCATAAGGCATAATTGATTCCCATTTAAGTAGCAAAATGTTTATATGTTAGGTTCTGGGTTTGTATATGGTTTAGAATTTGGGTCATCCTAGAGGTCAAGTTTTTTAGGACTTGTATTGGGTCCACAAGTTCCATGGTTAAAAAAAAGATAATCTTTACTTAGAGTATTTTTGAGATTTTTATAGAGTATTGGATGTTTTCTCTGATGCCATAATAAATATCAAATATTAGTCTATATTTTCTGATGTAAGAACTTTATTTAAAGAAAATAAATATTTTTCTTAGTTAATTTTATTTCTTCCCATTTTTATTTTTCTATTCTTTATTATGATGTTTTTAAGAACTTTATTTAGAGAAAATAAATATTTTTCTTAGTTAATTTTATTTCTTCCCATTTTTATTTTCCTATTCTTTATTATGATGTTTTTTTTTCTTTTTGAATATAATATTTTTTTTCCTATTTTATTTTTTCTATTCAATATTACAAGGGTTTTTTTTTCCTATATAAAGAGTTATAATAGCCTTTTGAAAAGTGGAGATGATGCGATCCAAACTATACTAAAGCATATATTAGAAGTTCTAATTAGACCAATTATAAGATAAAGGGTCAAAAAAGCTCAAAGATACATTCAATGAGTTTATGCAAAGTATTTGGGCCAAGGAGAATTTCAAGGAGGATACAATTTTAATAAGTGATGATCAAACCTTAATCAACTTAATTTATGTATAAAAGAGGTTTGATCCATCTACATCCCGAGCTTAATTAATTTCAGTATCAAGGTTATCTATTGGAGGAGCATTAAAAAACTATGAGGTTATATGTTTCCATGTGTTTTATGGATTCCAAAACTATAAGAGAATTCCTTATTATGTGTGAAAATATAGAAAACTAAGGAAGAATTATTTACTTTTTTGCTTTGGATTCTAAAGGAAAGCACCACATCCTATTCGATGAAAGGTCTTTTTTAAGTAAGGATATCATTCAACAATTATTTCTTTTTAATCATAGTGTGTGACAACTTAGTATTATTTTTTAGAATTATTATTCATATTTTGAGCCTTATTTGAGATATTTTGGGTCTTATTTTAATTTGAGTTGATATTTTCCCATTAGGTCAACTAGGGTTTAGTTTTTCCAAAGCATAAATACTTTAGTAAGACATTTATTTTTTTTAGAAAGTTGGATTATACATTATTGTTGCACCTTTTTTTAGAGGATTCTCATATTTTAGTTTTTTATTGAACTACTATAACTTATCTAAGAATTAACTAAACTTCATGATATCTTTCATGCTTCTCATCCGCTTCTATATATAGGTGTTGTGTGGGGGTTTAATATCTATAGTTTTTGTGTATCAGTATAATTATCGTTGTGTCAAGCTCAATCACAAGCCTGAGTTTAGTTTTCTTGGGAAGAGATAATTTGACAGTGAGTTTCTAGATCTTTATATCCATAAAGTTCACATTAGTTGGTATCAGAGCAAGACTCTAAAATCAAGTTATATCTTTTTATCTTTTAGTTTTCATGTTATTTCATTATTGTCATCATTTAAAACATAATTGTGGCAAAAGTATATAAAAAAAAGAAAAAATTACTTTTGATCTGAATATTTCCAATTAGATTAAAAAAAAGAACTTGTAAAAGGAAAAAAAAGGGTTTAGTCGCAAATCAAGGTTTTCATCGAATCTTGGATTCAACGACTCAAATCTGAAAATTCTTTATTCTTGGGATATTTTAGTGTCATATCTTGACTTTAGGATTATTTATAAGGATTTGTGGGATATTTTTGAAAATTACAAAAAAAAATCATAACATGCAGTTTTGTGTGAATATTTTTATTTCTTTATGAGTTTCGGCTAAGTAAAAAAAGAAAGTGTTGTTGCTTAGTTTGGGCTATTTGAGTCTTATTTCATTAGTTTTATTATTCTCATAATTTTTTTGTTTTCATATATGTTGTTACCCATTTTTGGATCCCCATAAAAAAAATAAAAATAAAAATAATAAAAAAATTGTCGGAAAAAATATATATATAGATAGCAGTGAGAAGAAGACACAAGGGCGCCCAGAAAATGACCAAAGATTGGTTGAGGAAGTTCAAAAATACAAAGATTAAAATATAACAGTATATTTTTTACTGATGAGAGTCTTGTTGACAAAAAAAAAATCAATTTGAAGAAGAAAAGTCCAAAATCAGATGTTTAAAGGCTCAATTAGATTTTGTTGAAAGATTAATTGAGTTTATGAAGGGTTTGATTACAAGAAAAGTTATTTTTTAAGTCAATTTAGGCTTTAATTGGAGGAAATTAGAGTTTAGGGTCAAATTATATTTTTAGGAGTTAGTTGGGTCAAATCAGGGGCTTAATTGCATAAATATTAAAGTTTGATGGTCAATTAGAGACTTGATTGAAGAAATCTAAAACCAAGAACCAAACTGGAAAAGGTGCGTAAATATAGGGCTGAAATTGATTGAATCAGGGGCTAAATTGAAGAAATTGGAAGTTTATTGATCCATCAAGGGTCAAAATGCACAAATTCAAAACCAAGGACTAAAGTGAAAAAGGCGGCCAACTTTAGGGTTGACATTTGAATTTGGCAGGGATGAATTGAATTAATTCTTAAAATCAAAATTGCAATTGAGGACTTGATTGAATAAATCAAAAATTGAGGATAGATTTGGGAATTGACATGTTTTGGCGTCATTTTCTTTGAAATGAAACAACGTGTTTTGTTCAAAATGAAGCTGTTTCATTCACTATTCATTAAAAAAAAATCCCAAAACAGTGTCGTTTTGAACAACACTGTGTATCTTCTTCTTCCCTTGACGTGCAAAAGCAGGGGAAGAAGGTTTTTCTTCCACTCCTATGCAACGTCTATCTCTCCCTCTCATTTACCCAAAAAACCTTGACACCACCTACACCCCCTCATGGCCTACCACCATGATGAAAGAGGTAAAAGGGACAAGCCCTACAGGTGGCTTTGGGGCGACTGCACATAGACCGCCCCAGCCACCCTACCTTTGTGCCATGACTGGACAGGGATAGTAGCTCTCTCTTCCCCTTTTCCCCCCTTATAAATACTAGGGGACGAGAGAGAAAGAGAAAAAAAGGAGGACCAGAAAGAGAGAACCATAAAAGAGGAAGAAAAACAGAGGAAAAGGAGAGAGGAAAGAGACCGAAACAAAAGAGAAAAGAAGGGAAAGAAAAACAAGGGAAAACAGAGAAGAGGAAGAAAAGGAAAAAGAGAAGAAAACAAAAAAAAACAGAAACAGAAACAGAGAGAAAAGAACGAAAAAAAGAAGAAAAACAAGGAAAACATAGAGAAATTAGAAGGAGATAGGAGAACTCTTACTATCTTTTTCCCCCTGCTTGTTTCGTTGCTACGCCTGGAACCACCGCCTGCCGCCACACAATGCCACCGTGAGCCACCAACGACGTCACCAAGTCAGCTTCTTTTCTCCTCCGCCTTCTTCTTCTTCTTCTTCTTTGTTGTCATCTCCACTATTCTGCAAAGTGAACAATGGAGAGTTTCCCCACTGTTTACTAGGCTAGACTAGTGTCAACCTAGACCAAAATGACTGGGCTGAGTCTGGCCCAGCCAAAAAATTATTTTGTTTTCTTTTAATATCTTGGATTACGAACTTATACGTGAGACGTATTCTCAATATTAAATAAAAGGTAGTTCTTTTTTTGTTTATTTAGCATTAGAACGGTTAGGTTTTTACCCAATAAGATAAGGATTTTCTTATTGAGGAGGACTTGTCTTCAACCTTAAACAGCCCAACAATCATACTCTAGTTATATCAGACAATCAAACAATACAACTTACCTTAGATAAGACATATTAGGGGTGTTAATATATTTTATTTACGCAACCAATCTGCATGTCCGATCTCTAAGACCAGTTAGGGTTCCTAGTGACCGAAATACTAGGTGGCGACTCACATTCCATCTTTCCACTGATAAAGGACAAGAAATCATTGTCTTCTCCATTTCTTGATTTCCAAATTCTATAATGGATGCATCGCCGCACTTGTGCTACAATATCATTCATATTTCACACGAATTCATTTTGTTATAAGTGTTTTTGTATTCGTAGTTTTGTGTGGATATTTTTTTGGTATTTATTACTTCTTAAGTTTATATATTATTTTGGAATGCACCACGAACCATTGAAATTATATGTATGTGGAATAATATTGAAGAGATTGTATGTGTCTAAATATATATATATATATATATATATATATATATATTGTGAAAGCTTTAATTAGGTATTTTTGGATTTATTCTTAACTAAAAGTCCCCATTTAGGACTAAGTTAATATTA
>Ga0307507_10009615_pt1 | contig 12811 bp, 5 predicted proteins | sample 7_EM_MG_FD_207223 | JGI IMG/M metagenome (GOLD analysis project Ga0307507, IMG submission 207223) | Populus trichocarpa ectomycorrhiza microbial communities from riparian zone in the Pacific Northwest, United States - 7_EM | ecosystem: Host-associated > Plants > Roots > Unclassified | place... | reverse complement strand
TAATAATATAAACCTAATTATATATAGGCCAATAGCCGCAGAGAACTGTAGGACACTAGAGAAAGCCTATAACACCTATATAGAATAGGCAAGATAATATAGAGTCCAATTCTTACTAGAGAAATACCAGCTAATCTATTTTATAAGAAAACGTAACCAATCTGCAGATCTTTAGTATATAATCCATATCTAAGGCTTTGGGGGTCAACCGGTTTAAGGCCTAAGGGTATTGGGAGTGTGGGTAGACAGCAAGCTCCAGTAGAGCGTATATACGGCGCAAGCGGCCTATAAGGGCCAAGCATAGTATATCGCCATATCCAGGATTGTTAATTCTATATAGGGTCCATGCTTCTAGAGGTCACGCCTACTATATATAGCAGTTGTCCGGCCAACCATAACGTATAGATCTAGCATTTGGGCCACTAGAGAAACTAAAAAAGGCCCCCCTAAATCACTCCTTAAACCACTCTAAAAGGTCCAAATAGCCTGCCTTAGGAGTATAACAGGCGGGTATAAGCGAACGGCTACAGCACTGCTCGAGAAGGAAGCTAATATTCCCCCCCTATAACTATATATTGAAGCCGATGCAATATAAAGGGTGTAAAAGGAACGCAACTCTAACATCATAAAGTATATTAAGACACGCCTAAACAAACTATGGAGGGACCCTAGGGTGCCCTATAGGAGAAGGAACCAACAACCCTAAAGTAGGGAAGATATATTAGGAAAATAGGTAGAGAAAGTAGAAGAAGAATAGTGCGGCGCTAGGGCCCAGGCCCATATAGAGGAGGAAGGGAGACGCGTAAAAAGCCAGCAAAGATAATAGTAAGGGAGAGAAAGAAGCCAAAGTAGAGCATAAAAGAGTACTAGAAAACCATCTACCGCAACACAATACTGGTTAGACCGACGCTGGAGAAATAAATAGGAGTTAAAGGTACAGAGGCAGACTTAGGCAAGGGGAACCTAAGCTATAGCATAGGTAATGCTATAGGGGGTAAATACCTAAGGGCTCCAAGAGGGCCTAATAAAGGCAGAAAATATAATAGCAACACTCTTAAGGATAGGAATAATAGGACTAAAAGATTGGCTTTACTGGGTAGGTGTCCTAGTAGGTAGCCCAAGGTGTAAATATGGCTGGCTAAAACAGATACTAAAACATGTAATACTGTTATGCCCCTTACGCACTGGCTAAGAAGCAATGCTCTCAGCAGCTGGCACAGAAAACTATAATACACTACTCTCAATATAGAAAGGCCTTAAGGCGGCTACCTAGTGGCTTATTGGCTAAAATGTGCTAGACCAGTTCTGGGTTATAAAGGAAATAGTAATAGAAAGCAAAGGGGTGAGTAATAGGCGCCCCCTAATAACTCTATAGGAGTAGAGTACAGTGTGTAATACTAGCGCGTCTGTAGGTTTGTTACGGCAGCAGTAGTTCCTAAGGAGGTTAAAAAGTAAGGTAGTAGAGCACCACTGGTGACTTATAGGCGACTTATAAGCGAGCCCTAAAAGGTGGGGAGACGGATTACGGGGTTTTCTTAAATAGAGTTTTCTCCCCACATATATATAAGGAGTAGTCCGCGTGGGCCTAACAGGGATCCGAATCGGACGTTAAGCAATGAATAATAATAATAACGCATAGTAAGAAGAAGGAGACACTATAAGTACTTAAAGATTTTATCTAGTGGATTTATCTGAGGTATAACCTTAAAGTTAACACTATTAGATTAGATAATAAGCTAGAGAGAAGGAGAACCCTTAAATAGCTACGGACCTAAGGGATTATATTTAAGCCTTTAGCGCTATATACCTAAGCTTAGAACAGTACCGCTAAACGCTTAGGGGGTATAATTATTAAAAGAGTACAAGCAATAAGAATTGCTACTAATTTATTATATAATCCAAGGAACGAGATAGTTAATTATATAGTCTATTTTTAAGATTAAACGCCACGGGAAAGTAATGGATGGAAATTGCTATATAAGAGGTTCTATACCTTCCTAGCTAATAGGAGATTAAGAAAACCATAACTAGCGCACCTGAAAGCCTACGGCTGTAGGGCGTACGCAATAACGTTAGACGCCTAGCTAAAGAAGAAAAGGCTAAGCAAACTAGATCCGTAAGCCCATATTAGCTACCTTATTAGCTATAACTCTACCAATATCTATAGGATCTAGATCCCATATAAAGGTATTATCATCTCTACTAGGGATATTATCTTTAATAAAAAGACGTTCTTTAACGGCAAGTAAATAGATATCTTAAAGGACCTACACGCTAAATTAAACACGCTAATTAAGAAGATTTAACTCCCTAATACTCTAATTAAGAATAAGGTTCTCCTAGAAGATAATAAAGAAGTATTTAAACCGTTAATTTAAGAGGAAGACAATAATGTTAAGGATAAGCCAGTTTAACCCTTTAATAAGTTAGCAGATCTTAAGCTTGTAAAAGCTCTTAAAGATATATATTATACGCCACCTCTAACGGAAAAAGATAAAGAATCTCCATATACCTTTTATGTTAATTATCCTGTAATTTTAGTTTAAAATATCAATTAAGACGTTACTTATTGAGCAGGAGATGCGTTTAACACTTAGGGGGTGTTTAACAACTTAGTTAAAGACATATTTAAGGAAGCTTGTAATTATAGGTTTAAAGACTTTGTTACTAAAAGGATTACTTTAGCCTATTATAGCGCCTTCTTAGCAGGAAGGAAGTTTAACCTTAATAGTTAACTTAATAATAGTAAGCTAAAATTAGGCAGAATATGTAATGTTAGACTATATAAGAAGAACTTACCTCCTCCACCTTAGTTAATTAATGACCTTAGTATATATCCTCTTTAAGATTAGTTCTAAGAGGCTTAATAAGCCTACCTCTAATCCCATTATTAAATAAGGTCGTTTTAAGAAATAGATAAGAAGTATGTAAAGGGATAGTAGGTCCTTAGCTTAATATAGATATTTATCTATAAAATAGATAAGTATGGGTTCCTACAGAAATGCAAGGCATACTTAGTAGTATGTGGAAATTAATAGGCCCTAGGAGACCTACCTATAAAAGCTACTATATTGGCAAGTACAACCTTCCGGACACTAATAGCGATTACTGTAAAATTTAACCTAAAGACGATATAGATAGATATAGTTAACGCGTTTATCTATTATAATCTTAATAAGGTTGTCTATATAAAGCTACCGCTAGGGTTTAATAAAGGAAAGATAGATAAAGTACTACGCTTAAAAAAAGCCCTTTATGGATTATGACGATTACCTCTATTATAGCAAAAGAATCTTATAAGCTTATTAAATAAATTAGGTTTTAAAGAGGTCTCTTAGGAGCCATACATTATGCTAAAAGGAGAAATAGCTATCTTCTTTTATATTAATAATATTGTCTTCTACTACCAAAAGATAGATAAGAAAAAAGCTTAAGAAGTAATTAAGGAGCTAAGTAAGAAATACCAGATAAGTACCCTTAGCGAGCTAAAATGGTTCCTAAAAATCTATATGCTATATAATTATAGCTAGAGGCTCCTATAGCTATCCTAAGAAGCCTATATTAAGAAGATAGCTAATTAATATAAAATAGATCTTAAAGGGCGTCTTCTAAACACTCCTATAGCAAAATCAGAACTCCTCCCTATTAATTACTAATTAATCCGTCTAACGTGTCTGTCCCCTAATATAGACCTATTAATCCGTTTAATATCCCTACCAGCTTCTATAATGCTATATTAGAGAAAAATGGGTTTAGTATTCTATATAGCCACTACAACACGTCTAGATATTGCTTTTGCAGTATCATAGCTAGTAAGGTTTAATTAGAACCTAAGTTAAAAGCACTATTAAGTAGCAGATAGAGTAATCTAGTATCTATATAGTATGAGGAGTAGAGCAATCTACTATAGAGGAGATAAGGAAGGAATAAACGGTAGAGGGAGAGATAAAGGAATATGCAATAAAGGACGAGATAATAGAAGAGATAGTAGAAGTAAAGCGCAATTATTTATCTATGCTAGTAATATATTATTTGCGGATAACTCTATTTGTTTATACTAACTTAATAGCACAAGTGAGTCGTATCCCGGGGCACGAAATATGTATAGTATTATATGCTCTTTGGGATGGTGGTGACTATCGATTGTATAAAGCAGACTATGTGGTCTATATACTAATGCGTCCTCCCCCTAATTAGTTAGTGCTTTATAAGTGCACCAGACGCGTAAGCGAGTGGTTAGTGCACTGAACGCGTAAACGCGTACCTGGCGTACCGAACGCGTAGGCACGCGGTTGGTATGATAGGTGCTGTAATTATACACTAGCGGTACTTAAAAAATGAAACCACTTGTATACAGCCTCTGTAATTGCTTTAATAGAACTATAAAATATAAAAGAAAATACATAGGAAATCTCCCCTAAGGTGCCATCTAGGCTGCCTTCTAAACGGTGCCCTAAGCTGGCTGTAAGTTCTACTTACGGTCCGTAGAATAAACCGTATGGCCTTTTAACGGGTAGTAGACAAGCTATAAGTCGGATCATAAGGGCCGCTAAGGCGCTAGTGCTAAGCGAGCTAATAGCGATTTTCTATCCCGGGGATAGAAAATCGTAATTGGTCAATTCAACTACCCTACAAAATTTGGCGGGTTATGTGAGTCCACCAAGTTCCACCGTAGCTTTCCACCGTTTTCTACCTGTACCGTATAACAAGCCGTACGGCCTTCCAACGGGCCGTAGACATACTATAGGTGCTCCATTAGTCCCGTTCTACCCATTCTATGACTTCTAGGTTAAGCCTATTTATATTAATTAGGGTTTTAAGAGCTTAACACGGCTTTGCCTTAGTTATAGCGTCTGCTGGGTTGTCTCCGCTGCTAATCTATTTGACCTCCATAATCTCGCGCCGTTTATAGGCCTAATGTAAGCATATAAGGTTAACCATAAGCCTCTTCTCTTATGTTGTACCTAGTTTAACTAGGTAGTTATAGAGGGACTTTAAATCAGTGCATAGAACTAGGGGTAACTGCTCTAGTTATAGAATCTTCTGGACCGTTAATTTAATTGCGGCTGCTATATTAAAGCCATGGGCTAGTGTATATAGCTTAGAAGCTAGTACACTGCGGGTTACTTATTTGCACTTAATTGAAGACTAGTGTAGTATATTTACGTCCTAATTACGGTCTGTAAGTACAATTACAAAGCCGATTTGTGATAATAGGTCTTTATTATTAGCAAAGGAGGTGTCTATAAATGCCATTATACTAAGGGAATTTAGGTCCAGTAGTACAAAAGTAAGTCCTCTTATTATGTTGTTAATTTGCTATTGAATGCGCTTATTAAGCTGCTTAATATTTTCTTCTTGTGGATCTACTGCCTGGGCCGCAAAGGACAAGTTGTAGGCAGATTTAGGTTGGCAGACTGTGGCTATATAGGCGCCTCTTATACGCTGTGCAGCGTATTGGTCCTTTATATTTATGGTTTTATAGGTCTCTCCGCAGAAACTGGTAAGGTCTATAGGCTTTGCTGTAACAGGCTTTAGGTTTTAGGCTTGGCGTTCCTAAATCAGCTTAATTAGGTTACCCTTTTATATAATTAGGCCTCTATTAAACTTAATTAGATTCTGCTTAGTTAACTACTCTTGCAGCTTTGCCAAGAACTTGGCCTTTTATAGTTTAGTTTCTTTAGTATCCGCAAAGGTCTAGTCTGCTAGGAATAGGGTATTATCTATTTAGAGTCTAATAATACCAAGGCCGTTTAATAGGCTGTATAGAAGGCAGGGGTCGTAGGTTAACTATTCCATTTTAAGTTTACTAATATAGTGCTGGTGGTATGTCTTAAACCAATAGTTTCCAGCTTCTGGTACTCTATATAGAGGTTTTATAACCTATAGGATTGTTCCTGGTTATAGGTTAAGCTTAGGGGGTGGCCATATAAAGATATCCCTACTTAGGTAGGTATTAGACTGCATATAGGCTTATAAGATGTCCCGTAGGTAAAGAGCTATAGGTTTGCTTTGCTGTAGTCTAGGTATAAGTGCAAGTATAATCCGTTAGCTGACTTGTTAAATTGTAGGTAATTGTATAAGGACTAAGCCCTTCCCTTGGTCGTTATAGGCTTGTATAATAAGCCTTGATTTTTTAAAAGCTTTATTAGTACCTGGGTGCTTAATTTTATTAATGAAGCGTAAGTTAAATATATGGACGCCTTACGGAACGTCTTTCTCTGTTATAACCGCAAAGATGCCCTTTTTAAGTAGTCCGTTAATCTCTTTATGTTGTGAGTCTGTAAAGGGGGTTTCCTATACTAGAACTGATATATCTGCAGGCGGAGATTGCCTTGCGGATATCCCTACGGAGGTTAGGTAAGTCTCCATTATAGTGTTCTTAGTTATGGGGTGCTTTTAGGGGCGTCCTTAACCGCGCTTTATAGTAGGTATAGTGGGTTTAGTGGGTTTCTGGAGGACTTCTAGGGTAGGTAAGGGTGCTTCTAGCTTGTTTAATTTGGCGGTCGCTTCTGGTTTGTCTAGTTTAGCAGTTACCTCCGGTTTGTCTAGCTTGGTAGTTGCTTCTAGTTCGTTTGGCTTGACGTTATAGGTGTCTTTGGGCCGAAAGTAGGGTTTTATAGATATGCTCCTAAAGTTGGTTAGGCCGCTAGGAAGTTGTATATAGCACGTCTCATTTTCTACAGCCAGTAAACGGTAGGGTCTAGTCTACTTGTCGCTTTTACGCTATATAAGGACTTTAGAGTTAAGCGGGAGGTTGTGTACTAGGGTCGTGTTGGGTCCATTATAGTAGTGTAGGGCGTTATTGACAGCTTGTTTGGCCTGTAGCTTAACTATCTCGGCTATCGCCTTCTATATTGCAGCTGCTCGTTCCGTAATGGACGGGGCAGGAGGATCTGGGTTACTTATCCTTAGGTAGGCTCTGTAGACCAAGAGGGTAGGTACTAGTCTATCTGGGCTAGCAGTGTTGTTAACGGCTTTTACGGCCATCTGTAGAGCTAGTTCCTTTTAGATGTCCTTGTACTCGTCTGTAATAATCTGGTAAGCTCTCTGTAGGGCTAGGTGAGCTTGCTTAATAAGCCTAATGGACTAATACGCCTTAACTGGAATGGCTTTTGTTGATATAGCTATGGCTATAGCATACTGCTGGAATTCCTTGCTAATAAAGTTCCTACTGGTGTTATAGGTAATATACTTAGGAGGTCTAATGTATATATTAATCTAGCAGGTCTGTAAAATATCCTAAGTGTGCTTTGCGGATATATTTTGCAACTAATGGGCGGCTTAATAGCAGGTTGCCTTGTTAATTATGTGTAATACTAGGCTGCTGTTAATGTACATAATATCTATATATACTGAATGGTTGAAGTCAAGATCCTTATAAAGGGTGAACTTGAATTGGCCTGGGGAACGTCTATATTTCTGGTAGTAGGAGCAGTATTTAGTTAGGTGGTTAATTGCCTTCCTATTAACGTTGTTATGTCCAGAACGTTTAAGGACTCTATACAGCTTTTTAGCTGACGGGTGGCTAAAACGGCGGTGTAGGCGGTGGATTTCCGTACTGCTAAGGTAGCATAGGTTATAGTTAAAAGATTTCTAAATGTAGGTCCGTAAAGTCTCTCCCTATATAAGGAACGGGTGTCTAAATTGTTGTATAATTGGTAGGGTGATATGCTTGCTTCCTAGGGCAGTTGTGGGGCCAATTAGGGTGTCTGTAATGTTATTGTAGTATACCTATAACCTGTCTATATCCGCAAGGCAGAGTAGGAAAGGGGTGTCCGCCTTTACTACGTGGAAGTTAACTAGGCTAATTAGAGTCTTAACTGCTACTGATCTGATTAATACAGTTGAGCTAATGCCGAATTAGATGGTTATGGCCCCAGTTTACGTAATATTAATGTCCGTATTGTCATTTGTGGTGGTCCTATATGTGAGGTATTGTCTGTAGCCTGTGGTAGACTTCTTAGAGGCACCTGTGTTGATTATAACACCGTAGAATTCCTTGGGGGTATAGCGTTTTGTGGTGATATATGCAAATAGGTCCTGCTTGTGATCTGTAACGTCTGTAATGGGGGTGCTTATAGAATGGTTTTTGGGCGCAACTGAGTATATAAAGGAATGGTCGGCTAATATGGTTGTGATATTAAAGGCTTAGCTATCTGTAAAAGGTCTAAAAGTGGTTAGGAATGTCTCTAAGGTCTCTTGTTTCTAAGCGTCTGAGTTAAAGTTAATTATAAGGGCTTCTATTAACTTATTAGGGGGCTCTTCTACTTTCTCTCCTTTGTATTCCAAAATGAACTGGCTAATATGGCTATTAAGTCTCTTCCTGGACTTGTTATGTTCTTCCTAGGTATGCCTTATAGACTAACATTCTTTCTTGCCGCACATAAAGCACTTCTGGCTGGTTTGTCTGTGGGGGTATGTTTTTGTACAGGCGTTGCTGCGGGGGTTATAGGTAGGACTTGGTTAGTACAGGTGCTGCTGGCGGTAGCGGTGGTCTGTAAAGTAGACGTCTAAGTCTGTTTACGGATATTGAATATCTGTAATAAAGGCTTAAGTGCTGCCTAGTGGGTTTAAGACTTTGTATATTATAATGGAGGAGCGTAGATTATTAATAAGGCCAGCTAAGGTATCTGTAGGCTTATAGTAGGCGTACTTGCAGGGCTCTACTTCCTGGTAGGCTGTAATAAGTTTATTATATAGGAAGTTGTCTGTTTAAAGCTTAGCGTCAAGGCCGTACTATAGGTGCTGGAGGTCTTTAATGAGAATTTGCAGGCACTCTATAGTTGATTTTTTAGTGTTCTTGTTAATTACGGTCTGTAGCTTGGTCGCAATCTATTAGGTAAGGATATTACGCTTATATTCCGGTCCTTTAAAGTAGTTATGGGTAGCTTTGTATAGCTTGTTAAAGGGAACACCAAGGGGGTTACTTTTGAGGTTGGTATAGTAGTGGTTAAGTGCTAGGCCGTGCAGCATAGTAGAGTAGGCTTGGCTAAACTCTTATTTAGGAATATTGGCCTTCTAACAGAGGTCCGTAAAGATAGTTAGTTTGAAGTTAAAGTTGTTGTTTTTACCGCTATACTTAGATTTGTCGGTGTAGAGCTTAGCTAAGTTAGCTAGCTCCTTACCGTAGGTCTTTACTTGGGTGTGTTGCGGATCTATAACTTGCGGATCTGTGGCTTGCGGATATATGGCTTATAGATATGTGGTTTGTGGATATATGGCTTGCGGATCTGTAACTTAGGTAGGTTGTGGATCTGTGGCTTTGTTAATGGAAGGGTTTTAGTTTATATTTTGGTTTATGGGGGTATTATGGTCCATAACTTGGGTACTGGGTGTGCTTTGGCCTGTAAGATTAATTCCGAAATTACTTAGGTTTGTAGGATAAATTTGGTTAAGTAGGTTAGGTATAAGGCCAGCGATGCCATTAAGTTTGGGAGAAGTAGAGAGATTATTTGTGGCTTTAACCTGGTCTAGGATTTTCTCTTTAGTCTATTCCGTTTGGTCCTCCTCTTGTATTGTGTTGTATAAGGACCGTGTAATAGTAACTTGTTTATCCTTTTTAACCCATACACCTTGGTGATGTAAAAGGGTTTGTAGGTTATAGATAGCAGTAGGGTTATAAGCCTTAAGAATAGTTTCTGTAAAGTCTATAAAGTCTTCCTTATATTGCTTCTATAGGTCATTATTTAGAAGCTTATAGTGTCCGTATTTAAGGATTTTGAAATTAATGTAGTTGTTAACGTCGTCTGTAGACGTGAGGTTGACTCCTTGGCTCTACTTCTTTTAACCTTTACTAATTTGCTTGCTTGTATCTGCTATATTATATAGCGTTATATGTCTGTATAAGCTGTGGCGGGTTGTAGTAGCTTATAGCAGGTAGAGGAGGTCTTGTAACGGTCTGTAAAATCGATTAATGGGTCCGTAATAGTTTGAGGGGTCTTGTAGTGGTCTATAAAGGTGATTAATGGGTCTGTAATGGTTTGTAGAAGGGTAGGGGTCTCTATAAGGGGTCTGAAAAGAGGTTGGGGGTATTAAGGGAGGGTGTAGTAGGAATAGGGGTTTGAGGTTTAAAGGGGGTTAAGGATAGGGGGTTCCGTAAAGGTCTATATTCGCGTTTATAACTTCTGGTAAACCGTACTAAGACTTAAATAAGTATACAGAGTTGGTGATAGTCCGTAATCCCTAACTTCTGACCTTCTAGTAGGTCGTACTAGGAGTCTAAATAGGTGGTTGCTGTTGTATATATCGCTCGGTGGGAGGTGTTAAGTGATTGCTAATCTGTGCGCGCTTACTGATTAGTGTTCGTACTAACTTAATAGCACGAGTGAGTTGTATCCCGGGGCACGAAATATGTATAGTATTGTATGCTCTTTGGGATGGTGGTGACTGTTAATTGTATAAAGCAGACTACGTGGTCTATATACTGATGCGTCCTCCCCTTGATTAGTCAGTGCTTTATAAGTGCACCAGACGCGTAAGCGAGTGGTTAGTGCACCGAACGCGTAAACGCGTACCTGGCGTACCGAACGCGTAGGCACGCGGTTGGTACGATAGGTGCTGTAATTATACACTATTAATAGAAAGAGCTTATAAAGATATATTATAAAGCTATTTAGGGGACTAATTACCTAGAGAGCAAATAAGTAGGGTATAGGTACAACGTTAAGACAGAAGCTAAGTTATTAGCCCTATTATAGACAGCAAAGGAAGCTATCTTTATTAGTGGGCTATTTAAAGTAATAACGTTAAAGCTAAACAAGCCCTTAATTATTAACTGTAATAATACCTAAACACTCTAACTAATTACAGAAGATATGGTAAAGCTAATTATAAAGCTCTAATACGTTAATATTTATTAACACTAGCTACGTTAGGAATATGCAAGGAGATAAGTACTATTTTAATAGACAGCAATAAAGGAGATAATCGCTAATAAACTTATAAAGGCCCTGCCCAAGCAAAGGTTTTAAAGCTTTATTAATATAATTAGAATAGTAGATATTAAGGAGTAGCTAAATAAGGAGAAGTAACTAGAGGACCTAAGGAAGAAGATTAGAGCAAGACGGAAGGATTTAGATAAGATTATAGTTTAATTAACTCATTAACGGACACGGGAAGGTAGTTAGCTTTAACCTTAAAGAGCTTAAAGCTAAGGGGGTGTGTTAGATAATCTATATTCTCTAAAGGCGTGGATTATATGTATAAGTTACGTGTACGGAGCATATACACTATAAAGCCTCTTTATAGCTTAAAGCCCTAGGGCCTTAAGACATGGTCAATTAACGATTAAGTCAAGATAATCAATCAATCAACCCATTTCATTAATAAATAGCTTTATATAAACTATCTAACAGAATCCGGTGCTGTGTAAGGTAAGTAGATAAGTAGATTAAGTTTATAATACATTGCTAATGTGTTTATAACACGTTTAGAAAAAGGTTAGAGGTTATGCTGCCATTAGAAACCATATAAAGAAGTATAGCCTTAGAACTATAAATGTTAAAAAAGGAAGAGCTTTTTCTATTAAGAAGTAGAAGGAAGTAATAGGTATATATTCTAAACATATTTTTAAAAATTTGTAACTGGCTTCTACCCAATTATAGCTTTCTATTTAACTATTATAGCTGTATATAATTAGAATATATTAGGAACCGCTTTTAAATATAATCCTAATAGTCTAGGCTGCTCTGTTACTACTTAACCCCCTTAACCCCCTTAAACTTCTACCCCTACCGCCCCTAGTTGCCATTCTAGGGCTACTACTTTATAATTAACAGCTTCTAATTAAAAGAAAGTTATACTTATTAGAATTAAGTGTAGGCAAAAGGGGAACTGTAAGATGTTTTTAATATATTTGCAATATATTCCAATTAAATTTCTTATATAACTTTGTTAAAATAGTTACTTTACTTAAGGCATTAGGTGCTAAGGTTCTATATACTAAGCGTTTAGACACTACTTTTACTTATAAGTTTATTTAGAATCCATTTCAAACTAGTTATAAATATATTTCAATTTTACTACAGCTTGCGAATTTAAGGGTTGTCTTAACTAGAGCTACTTCTTTAATAATAGGTTAGGGAATACTAAGACTTTTAAAAAGAGTTTAAAGAAGTTAGGTTTAAAAGGTTTAAAGGCTATGAAAAAAAAGGTAGCTAAAGCTGCTATTAAAGGACCTATAAAGGATACTAAAGCTATGGATAAGTAGGTGACCTTATAATTAGATTTATAACCTATTTGTAATATATTAGAAATAAAACCTTATAGATAGAGTTTAGGCTTAAATTTTAATTGGGTTCTATACTACTTTAGAATATATTATAAACACATTAGGTAGCAAAAATAAAAGTGTTTAGTTAAAGTAATATTTCTATTAAAATTTACTAACTTTAGCTATTTCAAATAACTCGTTTTATATATTTTATAATTATATAAATGTCGGAATGTTAGTTATGTGACGTGGTCACGAGACCATGAAGCGAGACTAGCTAATCTGACCTTGGAGCAACCCCTTACTTCGAGATAACAATCAACTACCAACTTCAACACCGCATACGTACCACTATAAGTGATATTTATGCACGTTGATAAAGCGAGTATACTGACACTGATTAGTAGATGTATAGATTAGGAAATATGTAATAAGCTAAAGCTTAAGAACCATACTGGAAACAGTACACGGATCGCCTAGCCTTGTCTATTTTAGTTAAAGGAGAAAGCTATATTACCCTTAAAGCTTAAGACCACGTATTAGCTTAACTGCTAACGCGTTAAATCGCCTAGAGAATTATATCTTTATTTAGAGAAG
>Ga0307507_10009614_pt1 | contig 12812 bp, 11 predicted proteins | sample 7_EM_MG_FD_207223 | JGI IMG/M metagenome (GOLD analysis project Ga0307507, IMG submission 207223) | Populus trichocarpa ectomycorrhiza microbial communities from riparian zone in the Pacific Northwest, United States - 7_EM | ecosystem: Host-associated > Plants > Roots > Unclassified | place... | reverse complement strand
GCCTGACGAGAAGGAGCGAAGCCATGACCGAGCGCCAGGACCTCAGGCCGCTCAGCACGGAAGACCTGCTGCCCGACCACGACCGCACCCACGCGGACGACCGCGACAGCACCGACACCACCGACCGGTACCGGACGAACACCGACGTGGACCGGGACCGCCCGGACACGACGGACACCGCGGATCGGCACGACATCGACGCGGACGCCAACCGTTCGGTAGTCCCCGACCAGTACGACGAACAGCCCGCGGCGCTGGGCGAGACGGGTGCTGCGCAGGACCGGACGACGCCGGACGACGCCTTCGTCCAGCAGCGGCCCGCGCAGAGCACCACCCGGCAGGAGGGCACGGCCCCGCTGTTCGCTAACGAGGAGGTCGACCGGTTCCGCACCGAGTGGCGCGGACTCCAGTCCGACTTCGTCGACAGCCCGAGAGATGCCGTGCGACACGCCGACCAACTGGTCGCGCAGGTGATGCGGAACCTCGCCACGACGTTCGCCGACCGCAAGAAGTCGCTCGAAGGCCAGTGGAGCAAGGGCGAGCAGGTCGAGACCGAGGAGCTGCGGCTGGCGCTGCGTCAGTACCGTGCCTTCTTCGACAAGCTACTGACCGTCTGAGGCCGCTGATCCCACCCGTCGCGCGTCCGGACCAACCACCGGGCACGCGACGGGTTCCCGTGCGCGCGTCAGCCAGGGAGTTCGCGGATCTCCATCTCCAGCACGTCGATCTCGTCGTTCACGGCCTCGTCCAGGAGGTCGTCCAGCAGGGCACCGCAATCGGTGTGGACGACCCCGAAGGTGGGCACCCGCTCCCACCAGACGGCCGGGTTGTTCCAGAACGAGCCCGAGCCCTGGTCGACGCCCTCCAGGCAGCGCAACCGGGGATGCTCCTCGGGGAGCAGCCGGACGTACTCGATGAACCGCGCCAGCGCGCCAGGGTTGCTCACCGGGACCATGCCGCAGCCGCGCAGGCAGTCCTCGAGTTCGGCGAGGAACTCCGCTTTGAACGTCACGGCACACCTCGATCCGTCCGCTCCGCTGCGAACGCCGCGCCACCGCAGCCCCCACACGGTACCGCCGCGGGGGCTCGACGAAGCTCCTGCTAACGGGCGTTTGTCGGCCGCCGGGCCCGTTCGGTCCTCAGTGGACGGGGTGGCTCACTTCTCGGCCGTCAGCCTGGCCACGAAACTGAACCGGTCGCCGCGGTACAGCGACCGCACCCGCTCGATCGGGTCACCCGCGGTGTCATAGGAGACCCGGTGCAGCAGCAGCATCGGCAGCGCGGGGTTATTCCCGACGAGCAGGGCCTCGCGCGGTGTCGCCAGCACGGTCTCCAGCCGCTCCTCGGCTTCGTCGAACACGACCCCGAAGCGGTCCGTGAGGCAGGAGTAGAGCGAGGTCGTCGCGTCGAAGACGTCCAGCAGGTCCGGGAACCTGGCGACCGACAGGTAGGTCGATTCCAGCCCGATCCGCTCCTCGTCGGCCAGCAGCACGCGCTCCAGGTGCACGACCGGGGCGCCGATGTCGAGCCTGAGGTCGTGGGACAGCACCTCGTCGGCGGGCAGGAGCTCACAGGTGATCACGTTGCGGGCGGGCGCGACACCCTGGCGCAGCATTCCCTCGGTGTAGCTGACCAGCGACAGCGGCTGAACGAGCTTGGGCGGGGCCACGAAGGTCCCGCTGCCTTGGCGACGTTGCAACTTGCCCTCCAGGACCAGTTCACCGACCGCCTGCCGGAGAGTCACCCTCGACACGGAGAAGCGTTCGGCCAGTTCGCGCTCGGGCGGGAGCGCTGTGCCCACTCCGAGTGCGTCGACCAACCAGAGCAGTTCGGTCTTCACGGCGTAGTAGCGGGGGATCCGACCGTGCTCGGGGATACCGGCACGAACCGGGCCGTCCGCCCGATGAGGGGGGACGCGATGCGAAGCAGTCACGACCAGTTAGCCTACGTCGCGCACAGTACGCATACGAGTGAAACCAGGATGTGGACCGTCTCAGGGAGCAAGAACGGGCGGGGCCGGGATCACGTAGCCTGACGGGCCGACGTTGCGTTCGATGATGCTCTTCCACTCGCCGCTGTCGATCATCTTCCGCACCGCGTCGGTGACCTCCTTCTTGCCCTTGGTGTCGCCCTTGCGGATCCCGATGCCGTACTCCTCCTTGCTGAACGGCTTGCCGACCACCCGCAACAGCTCCGGGTTCTGGGCGGCATAGCCCGCGAGGATCACGTCGTCGGTGGTCATCGCGTCGGCGTTGTCCGCCAGCAGGGCGGTGACGCAGTCGCTGAACTTCGGATACTCGACAAGTTTCACGTTCTTCGCGAACTCGGTCTTCACGTACTCCGCCGACGTGGTTCCCTGAACCGAGCAAAGCCGCAGATTGGGGTCGTTGTTGAGCGATTCCGGACCGGTGATCCGACTTTCGGCCATTCGGACCAACAGATCCTGCCCGGCCAGGAAGTACGGCCCGACGAAGTCGATGATCTCCTTGCGCTTCGCCGTGATCGAGTAAGTGGAGAGCACGAGATCAACCTGCCCGGATGTGAGCAACTTCTCGCGATTCGCGGGTTGCGCTTCCTGCCAGGAGATCTTGCTTTCGGAGACGCCCAGCTCGTTGGCCACGTACTTCGCGACGTCGACGTCGATGCCCCGGAAGCTGCCGTCCAGCCTGCGCACACCCAGTCCTGGCTGGTCGAACGAGACGCCGATGATCAGGTTGCCCTTGCCTGCCACGGAGGAGCCGTCACCGGAGGAACAGGCACCGACGAGCAGCAGCGCGGAACAGGCCGCGACGAGGCGCGACAGCAAAACCGGCACCATTCTTCCCCTCTGAGACCCACTTCGGCGGATGTGACGGCGGCGCGCGTCCCGACAATCGAACGCGCGCGTCGTCAATGGTGCGCCGTGATGGGCGGAAATCTAGGCCGAGAATTGGCCCGCGTCCAGAGCTGGACACGAGATCGACTTCCGGATCGGTCCAGCGCAACCAATCCGCAACAAGGGGATCGGTAGCGTAATAGTGAGCCCGATTACCGTCCGACGCCAGGAGACCCCAATCGACGGGGTCCGCTGTCGTGCCGCGACGGAGGTGGTCCCACGGTCAGCCGCGCGCTGCTCACGAACGCGCCCGCGGCCGACGCGAGCACCGGTTCCAGCGCCAGTGAGCGCACTTCCGGCAGGTCCTCGGCGAGCGCGGCCAACCGGAGCACGAGGTCCTCCAGCGCTCCCAGGTCAGCCGGGACGTCGCCCCGGTACCCAGCCAGCAGCGGCGCGGCCTTCGGCGCGCGGACCAGTGCCGCCGCATCGGTGTCGGTCAGCGGCACGGCCCGGTACGCGCGGTCACCCAACAGGTCGCTGACCATCCCGGACAGGCTGAACGACAGGAGCGTGCCGAACGACGGGTCGTCCTGGAGACCGATCGTGCAGGAGATGCCCTTGGGCGCCATGCGCTGCACGTAGGCGCCTTGCGCTCCCGCCACCGAGGTCAGCGCCTCGTACGCGGCCCGGACCGCCTCCTCACCACCGAGGTCCAGCCGTACCCCGACCAGGTCGTAGCGGTGCCGCAGCCGGTCGTCGGTCGCCTTCATCGCCACCGGGTAGCCGAGCTCCTCCGCGGCGGTGACGGCCTCGTCGGCCGACGACACGGTCCGGAAGGGCACCACGTCGATGCCGTAGCAGGCGAGCAGGCGGACGGCGTTCTCGTCGCCGACCTGCCCCGCCCCCTCGGCCAGCAGGGCCGTGACCAGTGCTGACGCCGTCTCGGTGTCGATACCCGCCGGGCGGGTGAACGTGCCCTGAGGGGCCGACCGCCACCGCGCGTACCGCGTGACCCGCGACAGGGCGACCACCGCGCGTTCCGGACTCGGGTAGGACGGCACCGACCCGCGGCCGGGCGCTCCTCCCGGACCGGGCACGGCCAGCTCGTCCGGCACGCCCTCGACCGCGAGGAAGGTCGACGCGATCGGCTTGGCGCCGCCGGTCTCGGCGACGACCTCGCGCAGCGCGCGGGCGTATGCCGTGCCGGGCACCGCGAGCGGCGGCACGAACACCACGACCAGCGCGTCGACGTCCGGGCTGAGCAGCGCTTCGCGCACGGCGGCGGCGAAATCCTCCGGACCGCTCTGCGGGCCGATGTCGACCGGGTCGCCCGCCAGGTCCAGGCCTTGGGCGAGCGCCGTGTCCGCGGCGAGCAGGCCGATCGCGGTGGAGTTGCCGACCACCGCGACCCGGCTGCCCGCGGGCAGCGGCTGGTGGGCCAGCAGCAGCGCGGTGTCGAAGAGCTGCGCCAGGGACTCGACCCGGATCACCCCGGCCTGCTCGAACAGCGCCTGCACGCTCGCCTCGTCCATCCGAACGGAGGTCGCGGCCAGCGCGGGCGTCACGGCGTGCCTGCCGGACTTCACCGCGACGATCGGCTTGGTGCGGCCGAGGCGGCGGGCGAGCCGGGCGAACTTGCGTGGGTTGCCGAAGGACTCCAGGTAGAGCAGGACCACGTCGGTCGCGGAATCGGTCTCCCAGTACTGAAGCAGGTCGTTGCCCGACACGTCCGCCCGGTTGCCCGCCGAGACGAACGTCGACAGGCCGAGGCCGCGGTCGGCGGCGTTGGCCAGGATCGCGGTGCCCAGCGCGCCGGACTGGCAGAAGAAGCCGGTCCGGCCGCGGGCGGGCAGCCGTGGCGCGAGGGTGGCGTTGAGCCGGATCCTTGGGTCGGTGTTCAGCACGCCGAGAGCGTTCGGGCCGACCACCCTCATGCCGTGCGACCGTGCCTCGGCGGCGAGCCGCAGCTCCGCGCTCCGCCCGTCCGGCCCGGTCTCACTGAAGCCCGACGACACCACCAGCAGCGCTTTGACGCCCTTGGCGAGGCAGGCGTCCATGACCTCGTCGACGCTCGCCGCGGGCACCGCGACCACGGCGAGGTCGACGTCGTCGGGGATGTCCAGCACCGAGGTGTACGCCCGTACCCCGCGCACCGACCGGTGCTCGGCGTTCACCGGGTACACCGGGCCGGTGAAGTCGGCCGTGAGCAGGTTCGCCAGCACCGCGTTGCCGATCTTCGTCGGGTCCGTGGACGCGCCGATGACCGCCACCGACCTCGGGTGCAGCAGGTTGTGCACGCTGCGCGCCTCGGCCGCCTGCTCCCGCGACCGCGCCACCTCGACCGACTCCTCCGTCGGGTCGATGGCGAACTCCAGGTGCAGCACGCCTTCCTCGAACTCGCGGCTGACCACGTACCCGGCGTCGCGGAACACCCGCACCATCTGGCCGTTCTCCGCGAGCACCTCGGCCACGAACCGGCTCAGCCCGCGCTCCCGCGCCGCCGCGGCCAGGTGCTCCAGCAGGATCGAGCCCAGACCGCGCCCCTGGTGGCCGTCCTGCACGACGAACGCGACCTCCGCCGAGTCGCCCGCGTCCAGCCGGTCGAACCGGCCCACCGCGACGATGTCGTCGCCCAGCGACGCCACCAGCGCCACCCGGTCGCGGTGGTCGACGGTGCTGAACCGCTCCACGTCGCGCTGGGGCATCCGGGGGTACGGGCCGAAGTAGCGGAAGTACCGGGTGCGCTCCGAAAGCCTGCCGTGGAACGCCAGCAGCCGCCCCGCGTCGTCCGGCGTGATCGGCCGCAGGTGCACGGTGCCGCCGTCGGACAGCACGACGTCGGCCTCCCAGTGCTCCGGGAAGTCGTACGGGTCGGCCTCGGCCATGTGCGCCACCGGCTCCTCTAGTCCTTCGGACTGATCCTGGTCCCTCTCGACGCGTGGCGCACGACTAGTGCGGTGATCGCTAACCCTTGCCGGGGAGTTCCGTCGTCCAGGTGGTCCCTGGCGAAGCGAGCGATCGGCTGGGCCCGGAAATGCCCGGTGAGGATTGTGGTCACCGCACTAGTCCCTGCGGTCGTCCGGGTCGAGGCCGTGCAGCGGGAACACCGCGCGGCGGGTGTTGCGGATGGCCATGTCGACCGGCGAGTCGGCGTCGCCGCCCCACGGCGTGTAGCCGGGGTCGCGGTCGTCCGACATCGACGACGGCAGCGACCAGTTCGGCGCGAGCCGCGACGCGTGCGACACCCAACTCGCCGGCAGCGGGACGTTCGGGTCCAGATCGCGGTCGAGCACGGTCGCCAGGAGGTGCGTCCAGGAGCGTGGGACCACCCGCAGCAACTCGTAGCCACCACCGCCGAGCGCCAGCCACTTGCCGCCCGCGTACGTCTCGGCCAGCTCCCGCAGCGCCAGGTAGATCGCGCGGTGGCCGTCGACGGACAGCGCCAGGTCGGCCAGCGGGTCCTCCTCGTGGCTGTCCACACCGCACTGGGTGACCAGGACCTGCGGCCGGAACGCGCCGAGCAGACCGGGCACCACCGCGTGGAACGCCCGCAGCCAGTTCCCGTCGCGGGTGCCGGGCGGCAGCGGCAGGTTGACCGCCGTCCCCTCGGCGCCCTTCCCGCCCAGCTCTGCGGGCCACCCCGTGCCCGGCCACAGCGTCATCGGGTTCTGGTGCACCGAGATCGTCAAGACCCTCGGGTCGTCGTAGAACGCGCTCTGTACGCCGTCGCCGTGGTGCACGTCGACGTCGACGTACGCGATCCGGTCGAAGCCGTTGTCGAGCAGCCACGAGATCGCCACCGCGCAGTCGTTGTACACGCAGAAGCCCGCCGCGTGGTCGCGCATGGCGTGGTGCAGTCCGCCCGCGATGCTCACCGCCCGGTCCGCCTCGCCCGACGCGATCCGCCGTGCCGCCTCCAGCGACCCGCCGACGATCAACGCCGACGCCTCGTGCATCCGCTCGAACACCGGGTTGTCGCTGGTCCCGAGCCCGTGGCCGACGTCCCACGCCGAATTGGGCGCCTCGCGCACGGCGTTGAGGTACGACGCGGTGTGCACTCGCTCGATGTCCGCGTCGCTCGCCGCCGCGGGCGAGATGAGCCCGACGCCGTCGAGCACGCCGAGCCCGGTCGCGAGCCGGATCGTGAGATCCAGCCGGACCGGGTTGAGCGGATGCTCGCCGCCCAGGTCGTACCCGAGGAAGGACTGGTCCCAGACGACTGCGGCTGCCTTGCCCATGGGTCGCAACCTAACCCAAGGCAACGGCGCGGGTGGACACGCGATCACAGCTTGGCAGCCGTTCATCCGAACCGCCGCGACCCCTGCCGTGCCCGACCTAGAGTCCTCCCGACGACGCGAGCCCCGAATACCGCCATCGAGGATGGAACCGCGTCCAACGGAACGAGGTCAGAGCCCCCATGTACATGCGACGAGTCCCCGCGCTCACCGCCGCCCTCACCGTGGCCCTGACCCTCGGCCTCGGCGGGTGTGCGCAGAAGATCAACGGCACTGCGGTGGCCGCGGCGGACGCGGGCACGACCAAGCCCACCACGTCCACCACGAAGAGCAAGGCCACGGAGCCGTCCACCAGCGGCAAGGCTCCGACCAGCACCTCGAAGCCCTCCACGTCCACGTCGACGGGCAAGCCCACGGGCAAGATCAAGATCACGACCAAGAAGAAGACCAACGGCGGCTGCGACATCCTCAGCCCCCAGGACGTCGCCACCGCTGTCGGCGCCAAGCCGTCCACCACGCCGGGCTGTGTCCAGTCCACCGCGGACCCGCTGGTCGTCGTCCTGGTCATGGTCACCCTCCCGGAGTACGAGGGCACGGCCAGGGAGATCGAGGTCGCGGGCAACACCGCGTACGAGATCAAGGACGGCGACGACTGCTCCGTCATGGTCATGCTCACCGACGACCCTGACGAGATCACCACGGCCTTCCTGGCCTCGGTCACCCCGCTGGACAAGATCGACACCTGCGGGGTCGCCCTGAAACTCGCCACAGCGGGCTTCAACAAGATCCCCAACGCCTGACCGGCCTCGCCGGGGTAGCTCGTGGTCACCGGAGTCCGGCGACCACGAGCACCCCAACACCCTGGCCCGGCGCGCTCGGCACACGTCGGTGCAGGTGTGGGCAGCCCACGTTGGGGCCGGTCCGGCGTGCGCCGATCGCGCGATCAGCCCACGCCAGTACCAGCCCGCCGCACGCCCGACCGCATGATCAGCCCGCCGGCGGAAGCCTGGCGTGCGCGTCGCCGCGCGGTCAGCCCGCGTCGGGGCCGGTCGCGGCGGGGCGGTTGGGGTCGGCGGACCAGTTCGACCACGACCCCGCGTACAGGGTGGCCGGATTGTCCTTGCTGGTCAGGCCCGCGACTTCGAGGGCGAGGACGATCGAGGACGCGGTGACGCCGGAGCCGCAGTAGGCGCCGACGGGGACGTCCGGGGTCACGCCCAGCGCCCCGAAGCGGTCGGCCAACGCGGTGGCGTCCAGCCAGCGGCCGGTGGCGTCGACGTGGTCGGCCGACGGGGCGTTGAGCGCGCCGGGGATGTGGCCCGGCCTGGGGTCGACGGGTTCGGTCTCGCCTCGGTAGCGGGCACCCGCCCGCGCGTCCAGGAGGACACCGGTGCGGGCCAGTGCGGCCGCGCCGTCGGCGTCGATGACCGGCATCGCTCCGGGGCGGACCTCGATGTCGCCCGGTTCGGGGGTGACGGACTCGGACGTGACCTCCCTCGACTCGGCGGTCCAGGCGGCGAAGCCGCCGTCGAGGACCGAGACTTCCTCGTGGCCCGCCCAGCGCAGGAGCCACCAGACGCGGGCGGCGACCGAGCCGTCACCGCCGTCGTAGGCGACGACCGGGTGGCCGGAACGGACGCCCGCGGCGCGCAGCACGCGCTCCAGGGCGGCCGGTTCGGGCAGGGGATGCCTGCCCGCCGGACCGGGTGGCGCGGAAAGTTCGGTGTCAAGGTCCGCGTATGCCGCACCGCAAATGTGCGCGACCTCGTAGTCTTGACGTCCAGGTGGTCCACCGAGTCGCCAACGGACGTCGAGAACGACAGGTGGACGGTCACCGTTCAGTGCCGCGGCGAGAGCTTCGGTGCTGATCAAAGGATGCACGACACCATCCTGCACCGCCCCCGCGACCGACCTCGGCACCACACGCGGCCTGTGGTGACCTCGGGTGCGACTAGCATTGACGACATACGAAGGGGAGCGGGCGTGAACGACCTCATCGACACTACGGAGATGTACCTCCGGACCATCTACGAGCTCGAAGAAGAAGGTGTGGTGCCCCTCCGGGCGCGCATCGCCGAGCGGCTCGGCCAGAGCGGTCCGACCGTGAGCCAGACCGTCGGCCGCATGGAGCGCGACGGTCTCGTCATCGTGGCAGGCGACCGGCACCTCGAACTCACCGACCAGGGCCGCAACCTGGCCATCGCGGTCATGCGCAAGCACCGGCTGGCGGAGCGCCTCCTCGTCGACATCATCGGCCTGGAGTGGGAGCACGTCCACAGCGAGGCCTGCCGCTGGGAGCACGTCATGAGCGAGGCGGTCGAGCGCAAGCTGATCAAGCTGCTCGGCAACCCCACGACCTCGCCGTACGGCAACCCGATCCCCGGTCTGGACAAGCTGGGCGACGGCGAGCCCGCGCCCGCCGCCGAGGCCGACCTCATCCGCATCGACGAGGTCGCCCGCCGCGGTGGCGGCAAGGTCGAGGTGCGCCGGATCGCCGAGCACATCCAGCTCGACCCCGACCTGATGGCCGAACTGAAGGAAGCGGGCGTCGTACCCGGCGGGACCGTCGAGGTCGACGGCCTCGGGGGTGCGAAGGTCATCAAGGTCCACGGCAACGGCAGCAGCGCCACGCTGGACCCGTCGGTCGCGCACGCCGTCATGGTGCAAGCGCGGTGACGACGGCAGACCGAGCCGACGCGGCGTTCGAGCAGGTGTACGGCCGGGTGCCCACGGGCATCTGGTCAGCACCCGGCAGGGTGAACCTGATCGGCGAGCACACCGACTACAACGACGGCTTCGTGCTGCCGTTCGCGCTCCCCTACCGCATCGCCGTGGCCGCGGCCCCGCGCTCGGACGGCGTCCTCGCCGTCGGCACGCTCGGCGTCGACGGCATCGTCCGGCACGCGGACCCGTTCCCGATCGCCAACCTGGAACCCGGTCTCGTGTCGGGCTGGGCCGCCTACCCGTCCGGGGTCGCCTGGGTGCTGCGGTCGCAGGGCATCACCGGCGGCGCCGACCTGATGGTGGCGGGCGACGTGCCCGCGGGCGCGGGCCTGTCTTCGTCGCACGCGCTGGAATGCGCGGTCGCGCTGGCGCTGCTGGGTCTGGCGGGCCTGTCGCCCGACGGCGACCAGGCGTCCTCGCCGAGCCGTTCCGAGATCGCCCGCTGGGTGCAGCGCTCCGAGAACGACTTCGTCGGCGCGCCGACCGGGCTGCTCGACCAGACGGCGTCCCTGTGCTGTATCGAAGCGCACGCGCTGTTCCTCGACGTCCGGTCCGGCAAGTCCGAGCAGGTGCACTTCGACGCGGCCGCGGCCGGACTCGAGGTGCTGGTGGTCGACACCCGTGCCAGCCACTCGCACACCGACGGCGGCTACGGCGCGCGCCGGGCCGGCTGCGAGCGGGCCGCCGAGATCCTCGGGGTGGCCGCGCTGCGCGATGTCGAGATCACCGAACTGGCCGAAACGCTCACCAGGCTCCCGGACGACCTGCGGCCGCTGGTGCGGCACGTGGTCACCGAGAACGACCGGGTGCTGCGAACGGTGGACCTGTTGCACACCAACAGGCTGGGCGACATCGGCCCGTTGCTGAGCGCGTCCCACGTCAGCCTGCGCGACGACTACCGGGTGTCTTGCCTCGAACTCGACATCGCGGTCGACGCGGCGATGGCCGCGGGCGCGCTCGGCGCACGCATGGTCGGTGGGGGTTTCGGCGGCTCGGCCATCGCGCTGGTGCCGGTCGGCCTGCACTCCGACGTGGAGACGTCCGTCGTCGCCGCGTTCGCCGAGCGCTCCCTGCCCAAGCCGAGGCTCTTCACGGCTGTGCCCTCCGCGGGCGCGGGCCAGGACCGCTGATCTTCCTCCCCCGTCGGACGAACGAAAGAGAGAACCACGGTGAAGCTGCTCGTGACGGGCGGTGCTGGGTACGTCGGCAGCGTGAACGCGGCTCGGCTGATCGAGTCGGGGCACGAGGTGGTCGTGCTCGACGACCTGTCCACGGGCCACGCTGACGCGGTTCCCGAGGGCGCCCGGTTCGTGCGGGGTGACATCAACGACGTGATCGGCACGGTGCTGGCCGAGGGCTTCGACGGGGTATTGCACTTCGCCGCCAAGTCGCTGGTCGGCGAGTCGATGGTGGACCCCGCGAAGTACTGGCAGGGCAACGTCGTCACCTCGCTGCGACTGCTGGACGCCATGCACGAGCACGGCACCCCGCGACTGGTGTTCTCCTCCACCGCCGCCACCTACGGCGAGCCGGAGGAGGTCCCGATCGCCGAGACCGCGCCGACCCGCCCGACCAACACCTACGGCGCGTCGAAGCTCACGATCGACCACGCCATCACCTCGTACGCCACCGCGCACGGCATCGCCGCGGTGAGCCTGCGGTACTTCAACGTGGCGGGCGCCCACGGCTCGATCGGCGAGCGGCACGCGGTCGAGACGCACCTCATCCCGCTGGTGTTGCAGGTCGCGCTCGGGCAGCGCGAGCAGATCCAGATCTTCGGCGAGGACTGGCCGACCGACGACGGCACGTGCGTGCGGGACTACATCCACGTCACCGACCTCGCCGACGCCCACCTGCTGGCACTGGAGCACGCGGTCGCCGGTGAGCACCGGATCTACAACCTCGGCAACGGCACCGGTTTCTCGGTGAAGCAGGTCATCGACACCTGCCGCGAGGTCACCGGCCACGCCATCCCCGCCGCCATCGCGCCCCGCCGCGCGGGCGACCCCGCCGTGCTGGTCGCGTCCAGCGAGCGGGCCCGGACCGAACTCGGGTGGAAGCCCGAGCGCGCCGACCTGACCGGAATCGTGCGCGATGCCTGGGAATTCACCCGGTCCCGTCAGGAGGCATGAGCCCGGATGACAGACAGTGCCCGTTCGGCGACGGCCGCGGACTTCGCGGATCTCGCCGCCTTCAACGCCCTGCCCCGAGTCGGTTCCCCCGCGCTCTCCCCCGACGGCTCCCGCTTGGTCGCCGTCGTGTCCGAGCTCTCGCCCGACGGCAAGAAGTGGCAGGGCGCGCTCTGGGAGATCGACCCTGGCGGCATCCGGCAGCCACGACGGCTGACCAGCTCCGCCAAGGGCGAGTCCAGCCCCGAGTTCGCCCCCGACGGGTCTGTCCTGTTCCTGTCCAGCCGTCCCGACGCCCAGTCCGACGACAAGGACAAGCAGGGCAAGGACAAGACGGCGTTGTGGCTGCTGCCACCGACCGGTGAGGCGCGGGAGGTGTACCGCCCGGCGAGCGGCGTCGACAGCTTCAAGGTCGCCGCCGACACGGGGCACCTGCTGCTGTCGGCGTGCGCGCACCCCAGCGCCGCGTTCGGCGAGGAGGACGCGGCCAAGCGCAAGGCCCGCGAGGACGCCGGGATCACGGCGATCCTGCACGAGGGTTACCCGATCCGGTCGTGGGACTCCGACGTGGGCCCCGCCTACCAGCGTGTGCTCACCGCCTGCCCGGTCAGCGCCGACAGTGGCCGGATCGAGTCCGTCACCGATCTGGCCCCCGACGCCGGGAGCACGATCGAGGAGATCATCGCGATCAGCCCCGACGGCCAGTGGGCGCTCTACTCCGAGCAGGTCCCGGTCAGCCCGTCCTACGGCGACCGGTACAACCTGCGGCTGGCCGCGACCGACGGCAGCTCCAGCCGCGTGCTGGCCGACGAGCCCGAGCACTCCTTCGGCTCCTCGGCGTTCACACCGGACTCGACGGCCGTGATCTCCGTCCGCGTCGTGGACTCGACGGCGGACAGCCCCTGGCAC
>Ga0307507_10009613_pt1 | contig 12813 bp, 12 predicted proteins | sample 7_EM_MG_FD_207223 | JGI IMG/M metagenome (GOLD analysis project Ga0307507, IMG submission 207223) | Populus trichocarpa ectomycorrhiza microbial communities from riparian zone in the Pacific Northwest, United States - 7_EM | ecosystem: Host-associated > Plants > Roots > Unclassified | place... | reverse complement strand
AATCGTGCGTCATGTCAAAACCACATGACCACAATCGTGCGTCATGTCAAAACCACATGACCACAATCGTGCGTCATGTCAAATATCAATCAATAACAATAAACCAATGACACGCTATTGCGTCGTCATGTGAAAAACCTATGAGTCAACTGATCTCATAGTGTGAAAGATAACAAACCGATGACTAATAACTATTAGTCATGTGAGAGTCTGCCTTGCTTAGTCACCGTTTGTGACATTTGACATGACTCAGGTTTTCGGTCATGTGGTTTATGTATTTCGCACATGACTCATACTTATGAGTCATGGGTCTCACGCATGTCATCCCTATAGGGCACATGAAAGGTTTTATGAGTTTTGATTGGATGCGAGATATGCATCAGGAAAATGTCGGATCGTGGTCCAAGGTGGTCCTGAACGCTCCTGGTCCACCAGGGGGGGTCGTGGTCCTCGTGGTCCACCTGGTCCACTCCAATCCATTGTGATCCACACTTTTTGAAATTTTACCGAAAATGAGGACCAGGGTGGATCAGGGTGGACCAGGAGCACCAGGGGGACCATAACCCCCCTTGGTGGACCAGGACTGGTTTTTACATTTTGCTGATGTGGCGTAGCTGATGTGGACGAGTCAGCTGATGGATTTCACACTATGACTCACTATGAGTCATGAGTCGCGTGACGTGAGGGTATGAGTCATGCAGGGTTAGGGTTGAGGGAAGAACCCCTATATAAGGGCACCCGCGGGGCAGGAGATTTGGGTCACGAACCATCGTCTCTACATACCCAGCGATTGAAATCTCAACACTATGAGAATTGATCGTCAACATCCACCACTACCGCACTCTCCGTGAGCTGCACCCTCCCCCTCCTGCCTGACTTCCCTTATGATGTCCTTGGGCCCTGGCGTACTTGTTTCTAGTGGTCGTTTGGCTCAATCAGCCCCTGTTCTCGCTTGCACTTCCCTGGCTCGCTTAGCGTTCGCACGGTCGGCAACACCCTGTCGCCCCTGTTACAGACGGCTGGGACTACAGTTCACAGTAGGAGAAAACACTTCAACAGGCCACGGTCGATTTCTCCGTTCTCTTCACATCCGCTAGAGGCTCCCTAGTCAGCCACGTACACAGTTACCGATGGTTTCCACGGTTATTGGGTCTACCCCTCCGCTCCCCCTTCAGGTCTCATCCGGTTGCTCGGTTACAGCGACAGTCCATTCGCTCGGCTGGCACCCTACTGCCTCCGCCGCCCTAGCGATTGAAATGGTCGCGCCCCTCAGTTACGCTCTGTCGTCGTATTGCACTGCCTCGCTGGCGGATGTCAATGCCTTGGGTTCTTGAGTAATGTTTATAACGCCACACGGTCCATAGTGTTGGTGTTTTGCAATGTCACAACGGTTTTAGTGACCCCCGCGCCCCCTTTGTCCTTCCTTCATTGTCGGTTACTTAGGGTTTCATAAGTGGTTTATCAATTATCTCATATTGTCAGGTGTCTACGGCAAGGGTTTTCCTGTTGGTTGCTCCCCATGTATTTATTTGATGTTTCTTATTCCGCCCCTCGAGTTGGAGTTTGATTTCTTATTTTCCGTGGCTGGTGTGCGGTTGGTCTCAGACCAGAGAGACTTGGGTTGATGGCTTTTTCCCTGGTGCCGGTGGGTTCATAGGGGTTTTTCTTTACCATAGCTAGCGCTGCACGTAGTCTTTGTACCTAGATGACGAATAAAACAAAGCACATGAAAAAAAAAAAAAGAAACAAGAAAACAAGGGAGGAGATTTGGGTCACCAACCATCTGCTCTACACACCCGGCGATTGAAAGCTCAACCATAGGAACTCATCGTCAACATCCACCACCACTGCACTCTCAGTGAGCTGCACCTGCACTCTCGGTGAGCTGCACCCCCCCCCTCCCGCCTTACTTCCCTCAGCATGTCCCTGGGCCCTGGCATCCTTGTTTCTAGTGGTAGTTTGGCTCTACTCCCTCCTCTCTCCGCACGCGGTTCGCTGCCTCACTTAGCGCTCGCACGGTCGGCAACACCCTCTCGCCCATGTTACAGACGGCTGGAACTACAGTTCGCAGTAGGAGAATGCTTTTCACCACGCTATGGTCGATTTCTCCTTTCTCTTCACCTCCGCTAGAGACTGCCTAGTCCGACACGCACAGGGTTAACGATAGTTTCCACGCTTATTGGGTCTACTCCTCCTCTCCCCCTTCATGTCTCGTCCCGTTGCTCGGTTACAGCTACAATCCACTCACTCGGCTGGCACCATAGTGCCCCTTCCCTTTTCCTAGCGATTTCTCCGTGGTCGGGCCCCTCGGTTACGCTCAGTCGTCGTATTGCACTGCCTCGGTGGCGGATGTCAACGCCTTGGGTTCTGAGTAATGCTTGCAACTCCACAACGGGTTTAGTGGCTCACGCGCCCCCATTGTTCTTCTTTCATTGTTGGTTACTTTGAGTTTCATAGTGGTTATAACAATTTATTTATTTTGTGGTTGATGGTGTCTACGGCAAGGGTTTTCCTGTTGATTCCTCCCCGTGTTTTTATTTGACTTTCTTGTTCCACCCCTTCAGTCGGAGTTTGATTTCTTATTTTGTACGGCTGGTGCGCGGTTGGTCTCGTACCAGAGGGACTTGGGTTGATGGCTTTTTCCCTGGCGCTAGCTGGATAAGTGGGGATTGGGTTTTTTCTTTAGAATAGCTAGCGCTGCACGTAGTCTTTGTTCCCCGTAGTTGTTAATACAAAGCACATGAAAATAAAAGAAAAAAGAGAAAAAAAGACAGGAGATTAGGCTCACGAACCATCTCCTCTACACACCCGGCGATTGAAATCTCAACACAATGAGAATTCCTCTTCAACATCCAGCACCCCCGCACTCTCCGTGAGCTGCACCTGCACTCTGGGTGAGCTGCACCTGCACTCTGGGTGAGCTGCACCTGCACTCTCCGTGAGCTGCACCTGCACTCTCCGTGAGCTGCACCTGCACTCTCCGTGAGCTGCACCTGTACTTTCCGTAAGTTGCACCTGCACTCTCCGTGAGCTGCACCTGCACTCTTCGTGAGCTGCACCGCGCCCCTCTTGCCTTACTTCCCTCCTCATTCCCTTGGGCCCTGGCATCCTTGTTTCTAGGGGTCGTTTGGCTCTACCCCCTCCCCGGTCTGCTTGCGTTTCGCTGCCTCGCTTAGAGCTTGCACTGGGGGCAACACCGTCTCCCTCATGTTACAGACGGCTGGGACTACAGTTTGCAGTAGGAGAAAACCTTTCAACAGGCTGGGGTCGATTTCTCCGTTCTCTTCACCTCCGTTAGAGGCTGCCTCGTCAGACACACACACGGTTACCCATAGTTTCCACGGTTATTGGGTCTACCCCTCCTCTCCCCCTTTAGGTCTCGTCCCGTTGCTCGGTTACAGCTACAATCCACTGACTCGGCTGGCACCCTACTGCCCTTTCCGCCTCACCTTGCGATTCCTCCACAGTCGCCCCCCTCGGTTACGCTCAGTCGTCCTATTGCACTTCCTGAGTGGCGGATGTCAACGCCTTGGGTTCTGAGTAATGCTAACAAGGCAGCTTCGGTTTAGAGTGGCCCCCGTACCCCCATTGTTCTTCTTTTATTGTCGGTTACTTTGGGTTTCATAGTGGTTATAACAATTATTTATTCTGTTGGTTTCTACGGCAAGGGTTTTCCTGTTGATTCCTCCCCATGTATTTATTTGATTTTCTTATTCCGCCCCTTTAGTAGGAGTTTGATTTCCTATTTTTCCATGGCTGGCGTGCGGTTGGTTCCAGACCAGTGGAACGTGGGTTGATGGTTCTTTCCCTGGCGCTGGTTGGTTAGTTATAGGAGGTTTTTTTAGGCCATAGCTAGCGCTGCATGCACTTTTTGTACCTAGAAGACGAAACAAATCTAAGATGATAAAAAGAAGAATAAAAATAAAAAAAGACAAGAAAAGAAAGGCAGGAAATTTGGGATACGAACCATCTCCACTACACACCAGGCGATTGAAATCTCACCACCATAAGAATTCATTGTCAACATCCACCACCACCGCACTCTCAGTGAGCTGCACCCGCACTCTCCGTGAGTTGCACCCTGCCCTTTCCGCCTTACTTCCATTCTCATGTCCTTGTGCCCTTGCCTCCTTGTTTCTCGGAGTGGTTTGGCCCTATCACCCCCTCTCTCCGCTTGGGCTTCGCTGCCTAGCTTAGCTTTTGGACGGTCGGCAATACCATCTCGCCCATGTTACAGACTGGTGGGACTACAGTTCGCAGTAGGAGAAAACCTTTCCACAGGCCACTGTGGATTTCTCCATTGTCTTCACTTCCGTTATAGGCTGCCTAGTCAGACACGCACACAGTTACCGATAGTTTCCACGGTTATTGGGTCTACCCCTCCCCCCCCCCTTCAGGTCTCGTCTCTTTGCTCGGTTACAGCTACAGTCCATTCTCTCGCCTGACACCCTACTGCTTTGGCCCCCCTGGCGCATGCCACAGTAGCGCCTGTCGGTTACGCTGAGTCCTCCTATTGCACTGCCTCGGTGGCTGATGTCAACCTCTTGGGTTCATGAGTCATGCTTGCAACACCGCAACTGTTTTAAGTGGCCCCCGCACCCCCTTTGTTCTTCTTTCATTGTCCGTTAATTAGGGTTTCGTTAGTAGTTCTTTTCAATTATGTCCTTTGTTGGTGTCTATGGCAAGGGTTTTCCTGTTGATTTCTCCCAATGGATTTTATTTGTCTTTTTCTTTTCGACCCCTTAGTCAGAGGGTGATTTCTCATTTTGCGTGGCTGGTGTGCGGTTGGTCTCATACCAGAGAGACTTGAGTTGATGGCTTTTTCCCTGGTGCCGGGTTGGAGAAAAAGAGGGGATGGGGTTTTTTCTTTACCATAGCTAGCTTTGTACGTAGTCTTTGTTCCCAGTAGTTGATTAATACAAAGCATATGAAAAAATTAAAAATGAAAAGAAAAAAGAAAGAGAAAAAAAGAAGAAAGAAAGCAGGAGATTTGGGTCACGAACCATCTCCACTATACCAGCGATTGAAATCTCAATATCATGACAATTTATTGTCAATATCCACCACCTCCGGACTCTCGGTGAGCTGCACCTGCACTCTCCTTGAGCTGCACCCCCTTCCTCCCCCCTTACTTTCCTTATCATGTCCTTGGGGCCTGGCGTCCTTGTTTCTAGGGGTTGTTTGGCTCTACTCCCTCCTCTCTCCGCTCGTGTTTCGCCGCCTCGCTTAGCGCTCTCATGGTCGGCAACACCCTCTTGCCCATGTTACAGACGGCTGGAACTTCAGTTCGCAGCAGGAGAAAACCTTTCAACAGGCTACGGTCGATGTCTTCATTCACTTCACCTCCGTTAGAGGCTGCCTAGTCAGACACGCACCCGGTTACCGATAGTTTCCACGGTTATTGGGTTAACCCCTTCTCTACCCCTCCAGGTTTCGTCCCGTTCCTCGGTTACAGCTACAATCCCTTCACTTGGCTGGCACCCTACTGCCCATTCGCCTCACCTTGGCATTTCTCCATGGTCACGCCCCTCGGTTACGCTCAGTCGTCGTATTGGACTTCCTCAGTGGCGCATGTCATCGACTTGCGTTTCTCAGAAAGGCTTCCAACACCGCAATGGTTTTAAGTGGCCCCCGCACCCCCATTGTTTTTCTCTTATTATCGGTTACTTTGGGTTTCATAAGTGGTTCTAACCAATATTTATTTTGTTGTTGGTCTCTGCGGCAAGGGTTTTCCCTGTTGATTCTTCCCCGTGTATTTATTTGATTTTCCTATTCTGCCCCTTTAGTCGGAGTTTGATTTCTTATTTTGCATGGGTGTGCGGTTGGTCTCATACCAGGGGACCTTGGGTTGATGGCTTTTTCCCTGGCGCCAGATGGATAACATAGAGGATGGGGTTTTTTCTTTACCATAGCTAGCGCTGCACGTAGTCTTTGTTCCCTGTAGTTGATTAATACAAAGCATATGAAATAAAAATAAAAAAAAGAGAAGGCAGGAGATTTGGGTTCTTCACGGAACCATCTAAGTTCTTTCATATACTATACTTTCAATACAAAGATCTTTATCTACCACACTTTCGGGAATCAATATACAAGGGTCTTATATGAGCCTAGTGATCGACTTTGCTAGATAGGAGTCAGGGGACTTAGCTATCCCAACAGCTATCAGGCTAAGAAGCAGTGATCGTTAGGAGACTATAGGTTACTTGCTGCAAGTATCACCTGAACCAGAGAGAATTGTAACATTTGGTTGGGTCAACCCAGCAGCACCTAACATAGAGACAAAACAAAGACCAATGACGAAAATGACATCGACCCCCTAGCGGAAACCCTCGCCCTTTCATCCCTAGAAGAAGGACTAGAAAGGGCTTTGACGGAAGAGAGGGCACCAGGCCCTACAACACCAGAACCACCATCGCCAAACGGATCAGAAGAAACAGAAGAACAAGGAAGGACACAAAGAAACACGATGGCGGCTATTGCAGAACAGGGAGGAGTGACATTCTCTAAACCACCACCAATCCTAAATCAAGAACAACTGAGACAAATCCTCGCATCCCTAAGCGGAGTAACCAGAAGGCCAAAAGCCAGGGAACCTGAGACTTACCGAGGAGAGCGACACAAACTCCGAGGCTACCTAGCCCTGCTCATAGTATATTACCGGACAGTGGGATGGCAGAACGGCCACGAAGAGGAAAAAATCGTATATGCAACAAGCCTCCTAAGGGACGACCAAGGAACATGGATCACACCATACGCAGAGGAACGAATTACCCCAATCTGAGACATTTGGGCAGGATTCAAAGCTGAAATACAAAGGCAAATTGGCGTAATCGACGCCAAAGGGGGAAGCAAGGATGAAACTAAAAAACATGAAGCAAGGTAAACGATTGGTCACGGAATACGGGAACGAGTTCCGCCTCGTGCCTAGTGAAGCTGAACTGGACGACCTGACAGGAGGAGAACTACTCCTACTGGGATGGAATACAGAACTCCAAAACGCATGAGGAGTGAGTAGCGAGGAAGATGAGGACCTCGAAATCCTAGCTCAATGGGCAATTAGGAAGGAAACCAAGCTGGCAACGGTCAGACACATCCAAGGATCACCATCGACCAAGAACATCCAAGGGGAGACCACCCCACCACGAAACCCAGACGCGACATATCGACCCACAAATAATAGCAATCAGAACTATGGTGATCCCATGGAATTGGATACCACCAGGAAACGACCAAGGTTCAACATCTCACAAGAGGAATTGCAAAGGAGAATGCGAGAACAACTATGCCTGAAATGCGCACAACCAGGACACTTAGCCAGGAACTGTACAAGAAAAGACGGGCCAAAACGATTCAACGCACAAGCCAGGAACTGGCAGCCAACAAGGAGACCTGCCCCCTGGCAGTCTAAATCAAAGAGCAGGGAAATTGAGGTCGAACAGGAACCCGAACAGTCGGGAAATGATGAATGTCCCCAGTAAGAGATGGTCTGAGGGACAGACCCGAACGGAAACCCATCATCATGGAAAACTACTACGTGGTACTCAACTACACGGAAACCCTCGAACACGACAATGACCATATTATAGTCAAAATACAACTGCACGGTGGAAAGGAATTAGTCACAATTAACACTATGATTGACTCAGGAGCAACAGAAAACTTCATCGATCGAGAAGTCTGCAACAAACACGGGATCAAGATGATCAAAGGCTAAAACCCAAGGGAGATTTACCTTGCGGAGCGAAAACCAAGCGCTATGGGCCCAGTCACCCATATGACGAAAGTACCTATGGACATTAGTAGCTATAGGGAATTGGCAACTTTCCAAGTGGCAAATCTCCGAAACCATTAGGTCATTGGCGGGATGCCATGGTTAAGAGAACACAACCCAACAATCGATTGGAGTGACCAAAGGATGACATTCAATAGCGAACTATGTACGACTTAATCAGGAAAATGTCGGAGCGTGGTCCAAGGTGGTCCTGAACGCTCCTGGGCCACCAAGGGGGGTTGTGGTCCCCGTGGTCCACCTGGTCCACTCTGATCCGCTCTGATCCACACTTTTTCAAATTTTACCGAAAATGTGGAGCAGGGTGGCTAAGGGTGGACTAGGAGGACCAGCGGGACCATAACCCCCCTTGGTGGACCAAGAGTGGTTTTTACATTTTGCTGATGTTGGTGTCTCAAATGTTCACCTGTTTCCTATGCAGTACCTGAAGAAAAAGCCCTGAAACAGAATCTCATCACCAGATTCTCCAAGGTCCAGGCCAAGAAAGGCCCGACGGCCAGTGACCAGAGCATCAGAGTTAAGAAGCTATCTGCTGAGGCCAGGGTGCCTACGAAAGGATCGGCAAAGGTAGCAGGGCATGACCTGTATGCAAACGAAGGAACCGACGTTCCTGCCAGAGGGCAAGCAATTGTTGGAATGGTAATAGTCATTGGATTACCTCAAAACACATATGGCCGAATTGCATCACGAAGCAGTCTAGCTGTCAATTTCCGACTCATGACAAATGGAGGTGTGATAGACCCCGACTACAGAGGTGAAGTAAAGGTGGTCCTGGCCAACCTAGGGGACCAGCTATACTGAGTGGAAAAGGGGGACTGGATCGCACAACTCAACATCGAAAAGATCAAGAACAGGGAACTACAAGAAGTAACCCAGTTGGACGATACCAAGAGAGGAGATCAAGGATTCGGAAGCTCCAACACCACTATGGACAAAAGGGTCAAGGGCAAGAGTGCCTAACCACAGATGGAAATCAACGAGATATCAGCAAGAGTGTTCGGACAGTTCTACCGCAGAGGAGAAACACCCGGCATCCTAAGATGGGATGAAATCGAAGACAAAATTCCTTTGGAAGCTATCAACATTAGCTCAGTCCTGGCGATAAAAAACAAAAAGAACAACGAAGACCAAGACCTTAGAGACACGGTCCCTCAAGAATATTACCACCTGCTGGATGTATTCGAAAAGGAAGAGAAGATGACGGTATCGCCACACCGACCAGGTATCGATCTAGGAATCGACCTGGAAGAGGGAAAGACGGTACCAATCAGGAAGATATACGCCCTCAGTTACGACCAATTGGAAGAGCTCCACCGATACATCAAACAGAACCAAAATGGTGGATGGATTCAAAGGGTGAAGTCGGGAAGAACTTCACCTATCATGTTTGTCAAGAAAAAAGAAGGCAAGCTCCGGCTCTGCGCCGATTATAGACCGCTCAACGAAGTTACCAAAAAGGATCGACACTCGGTACTACTCATTAGTGAAGCACTGGATAGGCTGGGAGGAGCCAAGTCCTTCACCAAGCTGGACATCAAAGACGGCTACCACAACATTCGGATCAAAGAAGGGCATGAATGGAAGACAACCTTTTCAACCAAATGAGGGACATACAAATACCTAGTTATGCCATTCAGACTATGCAACGCACCTGCGGCGTTCCAACGATGGATCAATGAGGTCCTGATGGAACACATTGACATGAGTTGCATCGTCTATCTGGACGGCGTACTCATATATTGGAACACCCTACAACAACACCGAAAAGACGTCAGCAACATTCTTGAGGCAATACGAAAATCGGGGATGATAGTGAAACCATCCAAATGCGAATTCCACCAAAGCGAAACAGAATACCTAGGATTTATCATTGGACAAGAAGTGGTCAAAACGTACCCAGTCAAGACACAGGCCATCTGGGACTGGACAGCCTCCAAGAAAATCAAGGAAATCCAATGCTTCCTGGGTTTCTCCAACTTCCATCGACAATTCATAGAAGGCTTCAGCAGAATAGCCAGACCAGTATACGCAAGGACAAAAAAGAAATGCATTAGCAATTGGGAGTGGGGAGACAAAGATCAAAAAGCATTCAACGAACTAAGGACGAAACTTACCACAGCGCCAGTACTGGTCTACTTCGACTCCCTCGCATCAACCAAGATGGAAACAGAGGCCGCAAAATACATCCGCTCCGGTATACTATCACAACAATGCCAGGATGGGAAATGGAGGCCAGTGACATACTGATCCAAGACAATGGCGGACGCCCAATGCAACTATGATATACACGATAAGGAACGACTGGCAATAGTTCCGGCATTCCACGAATGGAAACTATACACGAGAGGAGGTCCGAAGCCGGTACGAGTCCTCACAGACTACAAGAACTTAGTAACCATAATGACGACGAAGGAACCCAGTGAACGACAAGTAGGATGAATGCAAGAATTAAGTCAATACAACTTCAAAATCGAATCCCGACCAGGAAAGGAAGGGGGAAAGCCGGACGCCCTCTTAAGAAGAGCGGGAGATTTACCCACGGCGGGTGACAAGAGACTCACACGTAATGTGGGAATCTTACTACCAAAAGAATGATACTGGGACATCACAGACACCGAAGAAATCAACTCGACGTATGGGAAACAAGGGAATTTCAAGACAAAAATGAGGGACAAATACAGAAGGCCACCGAGGTCGACGATGAAATCCAGGGTATCAAAAGAAACCTGGACGCAGGAAAGAAATAAATGACAGGAATAGTGCTGGGGCTATGTCAATGGAAGGACAAACTCTGATGGTACCAAGGAAGGATTTGGATACCAAATAACGAAGGGATACGAACCACCACTTCCCAGAAGCAGTACACGGTGGGACAGCAAAAACTACCAAACTCATCAGCCCATGATACTATTGGCGAAAGATAAGAGAAGACATCAAACGATTCATAAAGAATTGCGACACATGTCAGAGGACCAAAGTGGTCCAACATGTACCTTACCGATTGCTACAGTCAAACGAGGCCCCTGATCGACCGTGGAAATCCATGGGTATGGATTTCGTTACGGACCTGCTGAAATCAGAAGGATATGACACCAAACTAGTGGTCATCGATAGGCTGACCAAAATGAGCCATTTCATTCGATGCTCGAAGAACCTAGACGCATAGCAGTTCGCCACCTCTTCATGAGAGACATAGTCAGGCTACACGGATTGCCACATGATATCATCACTGACAGGGGGACACTATTCACCTCAGACCTATGGAAAGAAACTATGGGGAAATTAGGAATCGAAGGAAGACTCAGCACGGCTTTCCATCGACAAATAGTGGGACCAAGCGAACGGACCAAGACCATAATGGAACAATACCTACGAGTATACATCAACTATCAACAAGACAATTGGTGTGGGTACCTACAACTTGCAGAATTTGCATACAACAACGGATATCAGGAAACCATCAAAACCACAGCATTCTTCGCAAACCATGGCATCAACCCTGAATACGAGATGATCCGTCATCTGATTCAAGGAAAGCAGACGAATCCAGATGAAATGACTCAGTTACAGGAGTCATTAAGAAACGAGATGGTGGTCGTGCCATTACGACAAAAGGAACACTACGATCTACACAGAAAACTTGATCTAAAACTAGAATCAGGAGATAGGGAGTGGTTGTTACCACGCAACATCAAGACCACAAGACCATAGAAAAAGCTGGACAACAAGCAAATCGGACAATTTAAAATCTTGGCAAAGATTAGGACAAGGGCATATAAACTGGCCTTACCACCCTCAATGGCCATACACAACACATTCCACATCTCCCTCTTCGAACCTTACCAATACAACCGATTCCCCTCTCAGAATAAAGAACCCCATCCTCCTATTCAGATAGAAGGAGAAAACGAATATGAACTCGAACAAATCATCGACTCTCGACTCCACTACAACAAGCTCCAATACCGAGCTAAGTGAGAGGGCTATTCACCAGAACAAGATGAAGTTTGGTACCCGGCAGAAACCTTCAACAATGCAGAACATGCAGTCCAACGATTCCACCAGTGCTACCTACGAAATCCCGGAGTGGATACACGTCACGAGCAACACATCGTCCTTCGGACCTCCACCCGTGGTCAAACAAGAACGACACTCACGCACCCCAGAGTGGGACACCCAGCGCATCGCCTGCAACACTACCCGCACTCGCCCGTATTATTCGGGCTCACCAAGACAGGAGGTGGCACATGCCTCCATGAGTTGGACGGACTGCCACAACGACGAATGTCAGATACATCTCAGTAAAAACCAAGGGTGAGGCTGGGACCGCCAATTCACCAGGAGATTGAGAAAACCAAACGTCGCACACGACCACGACTGGCGACAAGAGATGGAAGCGAACCCAGCAGAGAACTGGGCCCCCCAACAACCTCGTAAGCCAAGAGCCAGAAGGGCCCATGGAGACATCACAAGCTGGGAGCACTGTTTTAATGATAGGTGCAACGAACACCGGTGGGAAAAAGTGGACGCCGGATACTACCCCAGACAGGTGGGAGGAAGAGAGCCCCAGTCAAAGAACGAGAGGAGGGAATTAAGAATGAGAAAAGCCATGAGGACAGGGCTAGGGAGGGAGGGGAGCGAAAAACCATTCCGGACGTGGAAACCCTGGAATGGAAAATCTTGGACCTCCGAAGCCAACTCGATCGCGCCGACTAAATCATTGTGGTGAAAGGCACCCTCCTCGAATGACTCGACCAGGAGAAAGAAAAACTCCAACAAGCTTACAATCGAGCCAAACAGAGAATGCGCCACATCAGGTGTCACAAACGGTGACTAACCATGGCAGACTCTCACATGACTAATAGTTATTAGTCATCGGTTTGTTATCTTTCACACTATGAGATCAGTTGACTCATAGGTTTTTCACATGACGACGCAATAGTGTGTCATTGGTTTATTGTTATTGATTGATATTTGACATGACGCACGATTGTGGTCATGTGGTTTTGACATGACGCACGATC
>Ga0307507_10009612_pt1 | contig 12813 bp, 7 predicted proteins | sample 7_EM_MG_FD_207223 | JGI IMG/M metagenome (GOLD analysis project Ga0307507, IMG submission 207223) | Populus trichocarpa ectomycorrhiza microbial communities from riparian zone in the Pacific Northwest, United States - 7_EM | ecosystem: Host-associated > Plants > Roots > Unclassified | place... | reverse complement strand
TTAAACCATGATTTATATGGCTGATTTCAATTTTCTTTACTATAATTATAAGTAAGAAGCTATTTCACACAGTTCAACATAAAGTGAGTATACAAGAGGCATTTTTTATTATTATTAAATAAACACTACAGATTCTGATTCTCCATATTTAAAAGTACCTTCCAAACAATTTTCAATAGGGTAGCAGTACTATTTATTGAGATAAAAAAAATATACATTTGATTTTCCAGTGGTTGCCATGGTGAGCCGCATAGCGGTAGCGAGCTGCTAAGCGGTGAATTACGTTACTACGACATGTCTTGCAACGCTGGCTATTGAGCTCACGGTCGCCTAATTTTGACACCCGTGGATATTAATATGTGCTAGGCCGCCAGAGCAGAGCCACAAATTAGTGCCCTTTGTCCGACGAGATTTAGAGTCTCACTGATTTGCGAGATTTCGTGGATATGTATTCAGCCTCTTTAGGGCAGCTTTGTTTGGTCTAACTATAAGCGGGTTAGAGGGTGTGTAGATTTCACGGATATCATGCGCGAGGCTGGTGAGATAAATGGTCCTGTTTGTCTGGTAAGAAAAATTTGGAGAACCTTCACGCTGTCAAATATCTTATCAGACCGACATAGTTATTTTATCTATCGACTATGATAATATTATGATAATATTATGAAAAGTTATGATAAGTGTTTAAGTTTAGTAGTGAAATTTAACTTCTTATAACCACAAAAACTCACATGATAACAAGCTCTCGTGATTGTACTTTCTCAGATTTTTGTTTAGAACTCACTCCCAAACTTGGATGTTTCTCCGATCAGGTGGTTTAAAATTTGCCTAGGCCCATATTAGCATTTAACTTCCTTAGCTCCTAAATTGCGTATTTCCTATGCTAAATGTCGTCAAATACATGCCATTTCGGGTTGGTTGATTAATTTTTAGAAAAGATATATAGCTTACTAGCCAGGCTGTTGTCCCTCTTTCCGGGGTTGAGTGCATTCATGGAGAGCAACACTGCTCGTAGGATTTTACTCATGAATACTAGTACTAGGGATGCTTTCTTGCCATCCTCAAAAAAAAGGTGGCTCCCCCCCCCCCTAGCCATCAAAGTTCCTAGGCCCGCTCTACCTCTTAAATGGCACATGGGTGTGGAACCTATTACAATCATCATTCACATCCGAACAGTTCAACAGTAGGTTGCTATGTAGATATTATGACACAATATGGTATGGTGCTTGAACCAAAACTTACTAGATGCCATTATTTGTGTAATGGCGAATAGGTACTTCCTTTCAAAATAAGGATATGAGGGCAAGGGTTACCCATAGCATATTGGGAAGGAAAAGGCCCAGATTTAGAATTTCAAAAAACAGAGTAAACAATCAACTGTGCTTGGTTGAGTATGAGAATTGTGGATCAGACTTGTGCCTTCCTTAACAGATTTCTCCTGCATAATAGTGTCTTCAGAGTCTACCAAAACACAAGCTCAAGCACTTAGCCAGCCATCCAACCATTACAATTGATTTACTCTCTGGCATGACTTGTTATAAGAAAGCTTAACAATCAACCCATTCATGGCCACGGTGTCCGACTGGGTTCCTTTGGCACTAAATTAAAATATGCGGTATCAACTTTTATAGTATGCTATACTGTCTCCGGGGGTCATAGCTTATAGCTGCAGCCGATACACCCGAAACGTACTGTACAACATGATATTGTTCTATTATTTGGATCGCAGAAGACACAGGCTTGGACTGGATATGTACTACAAATGCACACAATGTGATTAATAGCACCCTAACATACAATAGTGGGATGTCAATCTTCATTTTCAAGGGGAGCTAATGTTCTGGCATTTGGTTCTTGACTGCTTGGACCACAATCATAGAAGTGATAGCAAGTTCGCTAAGGGAGAGAGCAATTCACACATTTCCCCACTGTTTCGCTCCCCTTCTGTTGAGCTTCTAATGCATTGCTGAAGGCCGGTATACAGCCTTCCAAAAGCTGAGGGGTTGCGGAACCCACCTGGGAGTCGGGGTGAGGACTGATTTGGCTGATGGCGCACCATGGGCAATAGTGATGTTTGAAGCGAGATAGTCGGAGCAAGAAGCCATGGATTTGGTATTAGTAAGGAGTGGAGTTTGCCTTACATAATAGTAAATAGCTGAGTAGCTGAAGAGAAATGGGAGAGAAGAGAAATGGGAGAGAAGAGAAATGGGAGAGAAGAGAAATGGGAGAGAAGAGAAATGGGGGAAAAGTGGGAGGGAGAAAGAAGAAACTAAAATCTTTCAATCACGTGTTGTGAACTTTAAGCTGTTGATTCCTACCATACGCTGGCTCTAGTGTGTAAGTTATACCCCCTAAGTCTAACCTAATTGATGTTGATATCTATGAGGCTTCCATCCTACAATCCAACGCAGGCGCTGTATAAGTTATGCAATAATACAAGTGGATGCAAAGTCAATCGCTAACGGACATTAAATAACTCGACCCAATGGGAATGAGGAACAGAAGGGAAATCAGCGGGTGAATATTGAGGAGGAGAAAGGGATTATAGAAATGCACCAATGAGGGATGGATATAGATAAATAGGTTGGACAAAAACGAAATAATAAGGCAGTAGGAAATGGGACAGGGGTTAGGGTGATTTGTGGGAGGAGAGCGAGGCAACCCGAGGAGCGATCCAAAGGTTTGAGATCTGTGGTGGCTTATCAAACCCGGTGTATAGAGCTGTTTGCGAGGGGGGGGGGGGGCTTGGGATTTCGTTTAGCAATGTTTGTCCACGGGCTGGGGGGGGGGGTATGTCTCGTACTGAGGGGGGGTGTCGTGTTGATTCCTTGAGCACCAAAACTTGAAGGTTCGGGTGGCTTGAACGGATCGCGGGAGAAGGGCGCTGCTGATCATGGGCTTGCTTCATATGTGGAAATCGAATCCATCCGCCCCTGCAGCAGCTTCACAGTTCTATCATGTTCATTATCGGCCGCCAGACAGCACGGTGTTCGGCTCCGCTTGTCCGCTTCGTCGAGGTTGACGTCATTCCGCTCCAGCAGTATCCAGATAGCCCTTCATACTCATTGCGCGTCCAAAAAGAGCGGTGTTTGGCTCTATTGCTCTATTACATTGGAGTTGATATCTTTCTGCTCGAGTAGCATCATCCCGGCCTCCTCGCGTCTATTTATAACGGCCAACAAGGGCCGTGTTCGGCTACATTCATCCTCTGTGTTGGGATTGACATCTTTCCGCTCGAGTAGATTCCTCGTGGTCTCCTTGTGCCCCTCCATAGCAGCCAACAAGGGCGGTGTTTGGTTCTAAACATCCGCTTTGTCGGGATTGACGTCATTCCTTTCCAGCCTCCTCCTGACGACCCCCTCATGCCGATTCCTAGCAGCCGGGTAGGGGCAGTGTTTGCTCTCATCTACCTGCCTTGTCGGGATTGACATCGCTTTCGTTTGAGCAGCATTCCTAGGACCCCCATACGCCCATTTACGGCAGCCCACCAGAGTGGTGTTCGACCATATCAGGTGTCGGGTGTTTCGGGGTTAATGTCGTTCCGTTCCAGCAACATTCTTACAACACCCTCATGCCCATTCGCAGCAGCCCACCAGAGCGGTGTTCGGCCACATTCGGTGTCAAGTGCGCCGGGATTGACCTCGTTCTGTTCCAGCAGTATCTTTACAATCCCCTCATGCCCATTGGCAGCAGCCCACCAGAGTGGTGTTCGGCCATATTTGGTGTCGGGTGTGCCGGGGTTGACGTCGTTCCGTTTTAGCAGCATCTTTACGATCTCTTCATACTTTTTTCCGGCAGCCCACCCGAGCGGTGTTCGGCCATATTCGGTGTCAGGTGTGTTGGGATTGACGTCGTTCCGCTCCAGCAGTATCTTTACAACCCCCTCAGGCCCATTCCCGGCAGTCCACGAGAGGGGTGTTTGGCCATGTTCGGTGTCAGGTATGTTGGGATTAACCTCGTTCCGTTGTAGCAGGATTTTTACCACTTCCACATTCCCATTCGCAGCAGCCCACCAGAGCGGTGTTCGGCGATATCTCGTGTCGGGCATATTGGGGTTGACGTTGTTCCGCTCAAGCAGAATCCTCACGACCCCCTCATGGCCATACCCGGCAGTCCACGAGAGCGGCGTTTGGCCATATTCGGTATCGGGTATATCGGGATTGACGTCGTCACGCCCTAGTAGCAGCTTCACGATCCCCACATGCCCATTCGCAGCAGCCCACCAGAGTGGTGTTCGGCCATATCTTGTGTCGGGTGTGTTGGGATTGGCGTCGTTACGCTGTAATAGCATCTTCACGATCTCATGCCTATTCATGACAGCCCACCAGAGCGGCGTCCGGCCATATTCGGTGTCAGATGTGTTGGGATTAACATCGTTTCGTTCCAGCAGCATCCTTACGATCCCCTCGACCCCATTCCTAGCAGACCACGAGAGCGGTGTTTGGCCGGATTCGGTGTCAGGTATATCGGGGTTGACGTCGTCACGCCCTAGCAGCAGCTTCACGATCCGCACATGCTCATTCGCAGCAGCCCACCAGAGTGGCGTTCGACGATATCTAGTGTCGGGTGTGTTGGGATTGACGTCGCTCCGTTCCAGGAGCATCCTTACGGCCCCCTCATGGCCATACCCGGCAGTCCACGAGAGCAGCGTTTGGCCATATTCGGTGTCGGGTATGTCGGGGTTGACGTCGTCACGCCCTAGCAGCATCTTCAAGATCCCCTCATACCCATTCGCAGCGGCCCACCAGAGTGGTGTTCGGCCAGATCTAGTGTCAGGCGTGTCGGGGTTGACGTCATTCCGTTCCAGCAGCATCCTCACGACTCCCACATACCCCTGCCCGACAGCCCACCAGAATTGTGTCCGGCCATATCTAGTGTCGGGTGTGTCGGGGTTGACGTCGTCACACTCCAGCAGCATCTTTGTGATCCCCTCGTGTCCATTTGCGGCAGCCCACCATAGTGGCGTTCGGCCGTATTCAGTGTCGGGCGTGTCGGGATTGACATCATTGCGCTCGAGCAGCATCCTCACGACCCCCGCATGCCCATTAGAGGCAGCTAGGGAGAGCGGCGTTTGACTGCAGTGATCAGCTTTGTTAGGATTGACGTCCTTCCGTTCAAGCAGTATCTTCACGATCCCTTCATGGCCATGCTCTGCAGCCCATGAGAGCAATGTTTGGCCGAATATAGTGTCGGCTGTATTAGGATTGGCTCCGCCCCGTTCAAGAAGTATCCTCACTACCCCCTCATGTCCGTATGCCACAGCTCTATAAAGCGGTGTTTTGCTCCACTTATCCGCTTTTTCGGGATTGACATCACTCCGTTCTAGCAGCATCCTCACTACCCTTTCATGCCCATTCTGGGCAGCCCACAAGAGCGGTGGCCTGCCATATTTGGTGTCAGGTGTGTCTGGATTAATGTCGCTCCGTTCCAGCAATACCCTCACCACTGCCTCGTGCCCCCTTCTAGCAGCCCAGCTGATTGCTGTGTTACCATGGAAATCAACTGCCTGTACATCCCACATACATGCCTCCAATAAAGCCACTGTTATCTCCTGGCACCCGAAGTATGCGGCACCGTGAAGCCCTGTAAATCCACTAGGGGTGTCTCCTCGATCAAGTGGCTGCTCCTCAGCCCTCACACCGCGCAATAACACCACCTTCGAAGATATGTGCTTATCATATCCATCGAGTAGCTTCAATGCAAGATTTTTCACATTTTCTGTAGTATCCCATCTAGCATGTGTGCCCCAGTAACAAGAAGCATATTCGACAAAAGGGGCGGTTGGTGGGATGGAGCGGAGAGCGGGTGAAAAGCCCCTCACGTGCGGAAAATTGAGATATGTCAAACAGACCTCGGAAATCATCGAGTGGGGCTTAAAGAATAAGCTAGGATTATGGGAGAGGTACTCTTGCAGAGTGTAGTAGATAAGGCGGACGGTGGATGAGGACTTCTCGACCGTGACTAGTCCCAATGAGCATGCTAGCAATGTTTCTATTGCAGGAATATTCCGAGTATCCAAGTCTATAGACCTTTCTACCCCCAGGGCATGGCATAACTCATCGACATGTAATGGCCGCTCCGCATGCGATACCCACATTAGAACCTCCATGCCCAGTTTTGATCTGCTTCTCGGCTGTACACCCATTCGTGAGAAAGTTGCTGCGTAAGCCTCTCCCAGACCCCCCCCTTTGGTCATCTCATCAAGCTTCCTTCTTCTCCGAGTGATGGTAATCTCACTCAGGATTGCATCCATGTTTAGGGAAACGAGAAGGAAACTAGACACCATCGTTAGTGAACCATACCTCAATTTATATTGGGAATGTATTTGATATTCCCCCTTACATTTCCGAGATCTTCTCCGAAATGATTTTCATTATACCGGCCCGTAATTGGTCATCCATTGCATGAGGATCAGTGTCACGGTCCAGCCTCATCTCCAGATAGCTCCTAATATCCCCGTGGGTAGGGCTGAGAGTTATCCGTACCGTCTCGCTAAAACGTTTCATGATTTCGTCGTTAATATGAGGCCTCCCAGTCAGGAATACTCGCGTGTTTAATGACACCCGAAGAATTTCTTGCATTGACTCGAGGAGGTCTCATCGGTGCTTGGGAGTGGATTCGTCCACAGCATCGATGCATATGAACAGTGGCGGTAGCGATTTAATGGTCTTCTTTAGCATGTCAATAATATCAGGAAGCCGGGGACCTCGGCCACCAAACTCTTTCTTTGCCTTCTGAAAATCCTCCCGTATGTGCCGCGGGATTCCTCCTCTGGTGACAAGTTGCTTCAGCATGGGGCCCAACATATTCGTGGTTGACTGTTCTTGCTGAGCAAGGAAATCGCAGTATAGTCCCACGACGGCAGCGTCCTTTGGTCTAGCCTGATCACACAGGCTATCAATAACTAAGGAGCTGTTGTTCGCTGATCGTCAGTGACACCTGCTTTGCCTTTCTCCAGACAAGAACACTTCCTACCTGACATACGTTTTCCCCACACCTGGATTCCCGTGACAGAACAATATTTGCTTAGCGTAACCATCTCCCGCATCGCGCCATTTCTTGAACTCGGTGGTTTCTAGCACCAAGTTTCTAACGCCATCGAGTTGGTCCGCTCGTACATTCTGGTGCCGTTGCTGCGGTTCAAGTGGTGATAACCACTGCGGAATTTGGCGTCCTTCGGCGTCGGCTTCTGTGGTAAAGTTGATAGTACCGCTGGAGTTGAAGGAGTTGATATTACCAGTGATCTGCTAGTATCCTAATGACATTTGAGCGGTGGCCTATTGGGGAACCCCTTTTTCTATGAAGGGTAGGGAGCTGTCGTATGCAATAGGAATGTAACTTCCGTGAGGCTTGAGGGAATCTGTAGGATCTGAAGAAAGAGTAGGCTGTAGCTGATAAGGTTCTGGTGTCGCACAAGCCTTCTCTATCCTGATCATTATCGGTAATGCTTAGAAAGTACTCGGTTGGTTCCGCTTCGCAAACGGATTTCGCCGCCTGATTAGCTCTGGATTCCAGAGCGAAGAAGAGGGTAACCAGTGTTAAATATTTCTGTCAATGGTCCCGCTTACGCCGGAGGATAAAAGTGCATGAGTTTTCGTACAACGCAACCATCGCCAAAAAAAATTCACCCCAACACCGGAAAGGCCAAAATCCAACGTAGTGCCAGCAACACAACATACCGGCACATGCCAAAGAAAGAATACTTATCAGGCTGCAGAGGCCTTGCATTACCTTGCATAAGCGTACTCTTCTAGGTCGAGGGGTGGTGGAAATAGGTTTTCCCGCAAAGCAACTCTGTTCCAGAGAGCACGCTAAGTTACCCGGCAGACCCATCAACTAGCCCGACTCTCATTTTTACCAGAAGAAATTGCTAGTCCTAAGAGAGACTGAATTTAAGTATGCAGGGACACTATGTAAGGGGCTAATAGAGGCATGGTGGTGGTGATCGGTGCTTTGTGTGCTTTATTTCGGTGCGATAATTTTTTTTTCGATGGTTACACTGCGGAAAACTCAGACACTTTCGTCCTCTAGTGTTCCTACACTGCACCTGCCACTAGGGACTCCTATCTTACAGCACTTAAGTACGGTATCCGCGGTTTACCATGCTTATACCGTACTGCACCGCAGCATAATATCCATATTAGAGGGATCCAGCAGTCAGACGAAATCCCTGACAGATATGCCAAGAGGTCGCTACAGGCAGAGGGTGTAGTGGTCAGAAAATTATGAGTTCCAGCAGCTCAGACCTAAGCCAAGGAAAAGTAGCACAAAGGTAGTTAGTCCGTAGACTTACTAGATAGAGCAATTAGGAACCTCAAATTGTAACGACCCAAGTTGAAGATTTTTCATCGTACCTGTAGAGGTCGATCAGGGTTTTGCTATGCAAACACGTGCGGCTATGCGCTCCAAATTGAGACCAAACGGATCCTCTTCTCAAAATCCACTAGTGTGGGACAATCAGTCTAACCCACTACGGCAATCTCTGCCGGTGGGAGGTGATCCACTACCAGAACAGCCAGTGTCAGATGCGGAAGAAAGAAATTGCTATCATAACTTTAATCGCAAATGGGTTGCTAGAAGTGATGCTGTTCAGGCGATAAAGCTTCCCTGCAATAGTTTTTTCAAGATCCTACCTATTCATCCTATCTTCCTAATGTTGGAATCTCAGTTCTTGGTATGTAGATAGAAAAAAAAGTTTAATAAATATTGTATTCTTACATCTTCAAAAAAGAATTTAGAGAAATATACTTAGAACATATTAGATTACAAGATACTTCTACTTATATAAATAATAGAGATATACAACACAATAGCATACAATATGAGTTATGAATAGTAAATGAAAATGTTAATCCAATATTACAAAAGCCAAATAGTGAGATTCGGCATAGTTTGCCAATCATACTGCTATTCACTACAAGTATATCTGTAACAGATTGGGGGACATATAGTGCATTAACCTTGCATCCAGACCCAAGTGACGTCAGATTGTTGTACTGCGTGTCGTGAGCATCCTGAATGCCTGTAGTCTACTTTGTTGCATCCTGTGCTCAGTTTGCCACCACCCTATCTTTCTTCACATCCCTACATATTTAACAACACCAGACCACATCTGGATGCTACACCAGATCCACCACGCATTCTGTCCGCTGCCTGAGTATTCCTTGATCAGTGTCCGCCTTCTGGATTACTTTCAAACCTTCTCCCACACTATTATAAGAAAGGGGCATATCTTGGCAAATAGCGAGTGGTTAGTGTGGACACATGGTGAAAAGAAGCCACCAGACCACCCTAATATTAATTTTTCGCTAAAGATTTGCTTTTTGAAACTTAATCTTTGAAAGAGTGAACATGCCAGCCCACACCAATGTGCAAGCGAGTGATACCTGTGACAGTCATTGGTTAGCACAGTTGATTGTTCTGGTTTCTTGACACTTGGGCTTTAATGCAATACAACTGACAACTTTCCCCTTATTAAAAAAAATAATACTTTGCACCAGGTAGGCCCGATGTGTCTGGCACATCTAGCGTGCATAATGTCGATTGCGAATCAGGATGCAACATGGATCTTACGTGGCGTATGGATTCAGTGTGACCTGTCGCACCACATCCTGACGCTATCCTGACACAGATCACTACATTAGTTGCGTCCTGACTGCACCTGGTGCTCTGCCCTCGTGTCCTGAACACCTCAGAATTATTAGTGGCGGCAACAGGGCGACGGCTGATGATCGACGGCTCCTTTTGGATCACGACTTACCCTGGTGTTTTTTGTCCTGAGGTCCTATCTTTATCTTCCGCGTCTGGGCTTCGCTCATGCCAACGCCTCATATCAGGATCCCATGATCCTGAGCTTTGTTGTTCTGGTATCTCCCTCTGGTGGCTTCTACCTCCAGACATTAACTGCTGGAACACCATTATCCTGATTTCACTCTCTCAACCTGATGAGTGTTCTGATCATAGGTTGACTTTTTCCTTTCTATTTGGACACTCCTACGTAATATGTATATCCCCTCATGAAGCCTCATGGATGTCTGGAAAACCATCTGAACTCTCCCTGACAATAGGGCGATCTTGCGCCTACTCTCTCCACTTCTTTCTGTAGTCACCCTGTGATGTTTACTCCAAGATCCCCTAGACGCCCATGTGGCGTCTCTCTTTCATTGATTCTACTACTCCCACCACACTGATTTTCCTTTACGTTCACATATCAACACATTGCCGTTAAACAAATATTATTAATTAATTAAGCTACTCGACAATACATGAATTATTCGCCAAATCAGTTCTTGAATACCCTCAACAACTGTCCCCTTGCACCCTTGTGTTTATATCACCCTACTCACTATCACTTGCCTCCTCTTGTGCTGGCTCTATTTGGTCTAGGGTGAGCTAGTGAGGTCGCGATAGAGTAGGACTCACAGTTCATCAGCAAAGTGTAAAAACCACTCCTGGTCCGCCAAGGGGGGTTATGGTCCCCCTGGTCCTCCTGATCCACCCTGATCAACCCTGGTCCACATTGTCGGTAAAATTTGAAAAAGTGTGGATCAGAGCGGATCAGAGTGGACCAGGCGGACCATGGGGACCACAACCCCCCTGGGTGGACCAGGAGTGTTCAGGACCACCTTGGACCACGCTCCGACATTTTCCTGATGCTTGGGGCCTACGATAGTTCCCTGGGCACCTCCCATAAACTATCTGCCATTAGCGGGGAAGATTTGTGAAATCTCAGGACCCAGGCAGGTGATATGAGGAGGAAGTATAAAGAAAGGTCATTGTCCTGCGAATCCTATTGACTATCCTGCTACCCTACTCAAGTTCAAATGCACCAAGTGCGTGGAGTATGAATTCACTGGGCTCGGCGTTGTATAGCCTGGCTGGAGGGTTGACTGTACAGTTCGGCGACAAACACAACCATCAGCAAAAAAATACCTTGCGTCAGATCCGTCGGCGTTGCGCCCTGACGCAAGCGATGTCGCTTCTGCATTCTATACGCCCTGTGCGCCCTGAATTTCGTTGCAACGCCCTCTATCTCCTAACGCAACGTCGCATCGTACTGACGCCCTGGCTACACCTTAGCTCCCGTTCTCTTCACTTCCTTCTCATGATGGCGCCAGCTTGACATGGCCTCTTCCGCGCGCCCTGAGGTATTTCTCCTGCTATCTCTAACGTCGGCCTGCGCCCCCATTCCGAATCTTACGTGTATAGGGTAAACTATCTAGTACTCTTTATTATCTAGGCAATTGCTTCTATATATCATACATATACAACTTGACGATGTGCAAAACGCCGTCTGGCGAATTGGGGCGAGGAAGTTAGAAAACCCTCACCACAATTCGCCAGACGGCGTTTTTTGTTACAGCAAAGCCGCGCGAGTACTAGGATATGCACGCACAGCCAGCCTCCCCTTCCCCCCCCGTATTCCGATTCCTTAATATACTTCGGTGAACGTTCTCAAATCAATCCAGCTATTAACCAGCCAGCACCGTTCCCCCTCGGGGATCAGGTGCGCCAGGCCGTGAATTGTCCCTACGTCAACTATCGTAAACTCTGGCGTATTTTCCATCATCTGCACTGTAACAAGGCCATGTATGCCCGAGGGGAATCCTGAGTTGACTGCACTCAACATCCGAACAGCCGCGACCCGACGCACAGCATTCTCACAGGTGTAGTACCTGATTTTGAAGAGGGCCACGAGCGTTCCCGGCAGACGGCCCCTCAGCGCAACATACATCTCTTCAGAACCAGCCTGGACCCAAACCCAATCATTGCGACTCCCCTGGTTGCTGAAGTGTAGGGCGCCCGTGCATCGCGCACGGTGGATGTCGTAAACGTCGCTTTCTTGGAACGCCACAACCGATATTTGGAGTTGCGTTAGTAGTTCAAGCGGGAGTGATTGAAGTATCGCTTGATCTTCTGGAAGCTGGCGCTCTGTAGGCAGGTTATGCCGGCTATATCGGATCAATTCGCGACATATACTCGCGAGGGAGACCCCCGACACCTTACTAAAATCCAAGACGTTGGACACGTTGTCCCGACGCCCTTTCAGGATCCTCCTACGGACGACCGGCGCGGTTACGGCACTCGTTGTACTCTCTAAACCTTCCAGGACATCCGCAGAGAGATCGGCGCCGCGGCCTCGAAGAGATTCCAGGTTCAATAACCTCATTCGGATGGCGTGCTGACGACTGTAGCTGTGGACGATTTGGCACGCGGCATCACTTTTATTCGATCGTCGCCATCCGTCCTTGATTTGTTCCTTGTGCGCGAGCTCTTCAAACTCCGTGGAATACAGCGGTATATTGCCAAACTGGCGTATATGATCACTCAAATGACTTAGTAGATGTATCTTGATAAAGTTGAAATGCGATTCGCGATGGATCAAGTCCATACGTCGCTCGTGCTCTTCTTCGCGATCGTCGTCACGGATCCGGCGCCGTTTAGAGGGAGCCACATGCTGGCTCATCTGCGTTGTCTGATGTCGTATCTCCCTCCGTTGCTCGTCAACCTTGGCCAGTGTACGCTTAGTGACTCGAAACTCCAAGAAGATATCTTTCATCCTGTGAAATTGGTCCAGATAATGTTCCATAGAAGCTATGGTGTCAGCCGTGTGGCTCCGGTATTGTGCCATCATACTGGAGTCAACGAGCGCTCTGACGCATCCGAGAGCATGTTTGAAAGGTATCACTGGTGAACTCTGTGGCTGACGCAGTGCCACCGCGAGAACTCCCAAAATACAGCGCCCCAGATTCCTCATCTCTTTCCCTTGCCACTGCGCAACCTCGCGGTAGGCTTTTTTGGGTACCAAAAACCCAG
>Ga0307507_10009611_pt1 | contig 12813 bp, 10 predicted proteins | sample 7_EM_MG_FD_207223 | JGI IMG/M metagenome (GOLD analysis project Ga0307507, IMG submission 207223) | Populus trichocarpa ectomycorrhiza microbial communities from riparian zone in the Pacific Northwest, United States - 7_EM | ecosystem: Host-associated > Plants > Roots > Unclassified | place... | reverse complement strand
TGAAATAAATAAATTACGAGTAGAAGTCACAGAAAAGAACCTCTCCAATTGAAAATATGTATCTATTTGTCTGTATCTAATTTTCGTTTTTTATTCCCCCTCCCCCCTCAAAAAAAAAAATATATATATATATATATATATACACAAGTACCAATAATGATTGGATTCATGTATTTCCATTTTTAACGTGATAATCACGAGAACATTCATCAATCCATACCTTAGCAACAAGGGGAAGAGAGATCAGAGAGAGAGAGAGAGAGTTTTAAAGAAGAAAGAAAAATAGATTAGAAGATGTGACTGACCCGATTGAAGACCATGAAGCCGAGGTCTAAATCAACACCATCGAAGCTGACAGTCTTGGCATGGCCGCCTAAGTAATCCTCTTTCTCGTATAGCACAACCTCAACTCCAGCTTTCGCAAGAACATAAGCTGAAACGAGTCCACTAATCCCAGCACCAACCACTGCTACTCTCATTTTTGACGTTACTCTATTCCTGCATTGGTTACATTTTCACAAATCTTTGAAGTCTCGAAAGAAAAGGATATCGAAGAGATTTCAAGAAGCTTGATAATATCTGTACAACTCGTGAATAAATAAACATACACAGATTTTATCAAATAACAAACTGTGATTATTTATTGAACAACCACGATACAGAGAGTATTTGCCCAAAATATTCCCATGTATACAAAATCAGAAGTGAACATTCACCTGTAATGGCAAATTTTGCTGGATTACATTATCTCTCTTGATATAGCAATGAGTATATATCTCCTCCAAGCTTGGATTAGAACTAAAGCCACCGTTGGTTCCCATAGTTCGTCTTTTTTTCATGGCCAGTAATATTGCTCTAATCTTATAGTCGCACACACAAAGCATACACTAGAGAAGGAGAGAGCAGTAATGAGAGAAGAGTGATCGTGCTTAATTACCTCTGCAAAATGTTATCAGGATGTGTGAGTATGGTCTGAACTCTGAACCAACAATTGGCCTTCCCGTGAAAGCTAGTATAGCTTCACGTTCCACCTACCGCAACTCTCAAAAGCTTCTCTGCCTTCAAGCCAGAGACGTCTAAGCAGATAAGTCTGGCTAAAGTAGGGTCACTCTCTCTCTCTCTCACTCCCCTTCGATGAATGTGGCAGAAGAGTTAACTGGATAAGCGACTATTGCGTTTCGATACAGTTACTGAAAAGTCTTCAGCTGTAAATACATAATTTCAAATCCTTAAAACCTTATTTGAAAAGATAGCGTAGTTTTCAGTTTCCCATCGTTTTAGGCTTGGCTCACGTACGTGGTAACAAACTCCTTGCTGATTAAAATGTTCCTTTTTAAAAAAATATATTAAAATTATTTTTTTATTTTTTAAAAATTATTTTTTATATTAACATATTAAAAAGAATTTATTCACATGGAGAGGACACGTCTTTTTTCACTGAAAGTTGTTCCTTGAAGCACGAGAGACCTTAACACGGAAAGGAAAAGGACAATTACAATGAATCCTGTCAATATACATCATAAATTACTATAAAATTTGTCTCGTAAATTCAAGCATGTTTCCAGGCAAGCCGTGTTTGAATTGTTTTTTATTTAAATATTTTTTAAAATTTTTAAGATTTTTTTTTGTAAAATCAATATATCAAACAATTTAAAAACACTAAAATATAATTTTATATAAAAAATAATTAAATTTTAGATAAATAATATTTTAACCGCAGTATTAATTAAATACACAATCTTGCACATCATGAATATTTTTTAAAAAACTATATGTTTACATTTGAAGAGCGTGTCGTAATTATATTCATAAATAAATGGATATCAATTATTATATATTTTGTTTCGGATCTGAGTAATTTTATATAATAAAAAATTAACATAATTTCAACAATATAATCAAGAGATAACTATCAAAAATATATTCTCCTTCCAGGAGGATGTAATATCATTTTATATAATTTTCTAAAATAACAAATTAAATCATCCCTCTGGTCTTAAAAACGAATTGAATAGTCCTTTTAATATTAAAAACTAATTGAGCAGTCATTAGCCATTCTTATTAAAAGTATTTTGTTCTTAGAAACTCCTTCTTTTCTCACAAATATTTCCATATAATCGATTTTTTTTCTTTTCCTCTTCTACCTCTTAGAACATAAAAAAAAAATAGAACGAAGTGAAAAGGAGCATGAAATGGATAAAAGGATTAAGTTATAAATACATTTAAAATATAAGGATTAAATATATATTTTGCAAAACTAAGAGTTGACTATTATAAGCCCAAGTTATAATTAGTTTTTTAATTAAAAAAACAACCACGTTTCGAAACCTTTCCTTTTGTAGAAAATAAAAAGGCAGTTGTGCGGTGCGCCTGTGCCTGTCCTTCATTTTGTACGCCCCACAATGGACCACGTGGTCGTCAATCCAGTCGCAAGGAAGCAGCGATAACTTGTGGATCTCTGGCAGTCTTGGGGAATCTGACAGTGCATATCTTGGCTGCAAGTTGTCGTATCTTCTGACGATTCTGAGAAAGTTTTTCCACCACTGCCTTTTGGCCTCAGCTTGGCGAGCCAAGGATGATGTCCTTGTTGTCTGGGGAGAAGTAAGAAGATAGAGGAGGAGAAAAAAAACTGTACAGTAAGCAAATTCGAGGACAAACAGGTGACGATTTGAAGAAGGGGCAGCCGGCGATTTCAGTTTCCCATTTTGATTATAAAGGTGCGAAACGCAGTAACTTATGGCTGTTGATATAGCGGTAAAGATTTTTTTAAGAATAATTTTTATTTAAAAATATATTAAAATAATATTTTTTTTTAAATTTATTTTTAACATCAAAACAATTAAAACACTAAATTTTTAAATTTAAATTATAAAAAAATTAAAAAATTAAAAAAATAATTGAATCACAATACTAATACAATACAAAGGAGTATATTTTATTATTGTCATTGAGTAAAATCATTGAGATACTAAACAAAACATTAATATTTTTTTCATTTATATTTTAGTATTATAGTAGATAGATAGATATATAATACTTAAAATTTAAAATATTAATATCAAAAGCTGATAATAAAACAAACGATGAATTCATAAAATTTAAAAGAAAACAATTCTTAGAATAAATAAATGCATAATTATGAAAAAGATACGAGAAACAGTTGATAATAAATCAAAAGATAGATTCACCAAATTAAAAAAATATATGTTATGTACAATGCATAGATATTTAATGAGTGATACAACTAGGATATTTTTTTTAAAATATTATTTACTTGAAAATCATCAAAATATTTTTATTTTTTTATTTTTTATATCAACAAATTAAAATTTTATGAATTAGATAATATTTTATATATGACTAGTCAGATAAGAATATTATCCTAATTAAATATAATATTTCAATATTCTAAATTAATCGGTATTGATTTAAATTTATATTAGATAACAATAGTTAATATTATTTTTATTATTACTTAATTTCTGGCTACAACTTTATGTTAAATTAAACCCGTAAATCCAGTAGTAATTTTTCAATATTATATATTATCCGATAGTTTGAACGGCAAAGTCTACTAGCTATAGACTACCCTAAGAACAATCTCTATAACAAGGAAAATTGGGAGTGCCCTCACAAACAGAGGATTCGACAGCATTTGCACGAGACCGGATGACTGAACGAAGGCACAGGCACGCTGAACCCTTTAGTATTATTGTACAACTGTGTTAAAAGTTATATTGTGAATTTTTTTTTAATATATTAAAATAATATTTTTTTATTTTTATTTTTGATATTATTATATTAAAATAATTTAAAAACACTAAAAAAATTAATTTTTTTAAAATAGATTTTAGACACACAACATTTTTTTTGTATTATCAAAGAACCATCTCAATCTAAAAGTTTAAAGCTTAAACTAGTATGTGAAGTACTAAGATATAATTTATATTATTCTTTAACACATCACTCGAGTGAAATTTTTTTGAAATTGAAACTTGTATATGCTTACAATACCTTATGCTTAATTTTTATCAAATAAATATGGATGATGAGATTTAAACTCGTGACTATTTGGTTATTAAGATTATGATATCATGTTAAAAATTATCTCAATATAAAAACTTAAACCATCAAATAAGATTTCTAAATATAATTTATATTATTTTTTTATTTAGATACGCATTTAAAACTGTATTTTCCAAATCAGGCTGGGCCCTTCCCTAAAAGGCCATGCATGCCGAATAAGCCATGCAACCAGAGTAAAGAGACGAGTTTAAACCCTTGATTATGTTTGACAGTGTGGTAGCGGTTGCTTTTCAAATAACTTTTCATGCCGAAATGTATGTAAATAATGTTTTTTTATTTTTTAAAAATAATTTTTGACATCAACACATCAAAACGATCCAAAACATACAAATCATATTAAATTTTAATAAAAAAAATTAAATTTTTTAGAAATACGATGCAACCGCCTTCCCAAACGGTTTCTAAAATAAAATTAATGATGAACCTGGAGGACATGCAGGCCCTGCATTAAAAAAGAAACTGAATTATATAATTTTCAGAAGCAATAATTCAATGGATATTGGGGTAATCTATAGTTTAAAACCGTAGTAAGAAATAAGACCAGATCGAAATGATCAAAGGTCTTTCAGTTCCAAATGGATCAAGAAGACATTCAAATCCAAAATGAAAACCTGACTGAAGGGTCCTGCTGGAAGCAAGTTCTGTACGTAATTCTTGAAGAACGGCAGAAATAAGTGCCCTAATTGGCCAATGTAGGACTCTTTACCCCTTCCTTGCTTGCCTGTCAAACACTTTACAACGATCAGAAGGTTTTGTTTTAACCAACTGATCATACACACACGTATAAAAGAAAACATAAGTAAAATTAGGGTTAGAAAATACTACGTACTTATAAGCTATGCGCTACATGCATGCTATATATAATTAAAATATTTAAATATAAAAAAATAATTTAAAACTGATTTTTTTTATATAAAAAAAAAAAAGCATGTCAAACAGGAATGTATAAAAATTGTGCCAGAACAAAATATGAGGCGTCGAGGAAAGAAAAATTACAATGACATGCAAGTTTATTACAAAGCAGAAAGACAGGAGAAGGGATTTGCTAATATTTGCTAAGACACACCTGTTCACCACCATAAGCTTTCCTAGCTTTCCTCGCACAACATTAATAATTTGGTTCTCCCTTAGCCATCAGCTGTTTTTTCGTCTCCCTCTTAGCACAAAATCGCTGTCTTAACAAACGAAAACCACCACACAAAACTCTCATGCAACTACGATATTTCTGCATGTCTCCTGATCTTCTCAATCTCTCTCTCTCTTTATTTGGAGAATGCCCTCCTCCTTTCTCTGCCTTCTTTCTCCTGACGGATATCCCAGACGTCATTGCCAATATATTTGATGGAAAAAGATAGCCGCTGTCATTCCTTCTCTGGTACCCTAACCACCATCTCCATTGACCCCGCAGACACTGATCTCTCTTGGCCTTTTGGAGACCTTAAAGGTCTTGATAAGGATGACATCCGTGAGACTGCCTATGAGGTCTTCTTCACCGCCTGCCGCTCCTCCCCTGGCTTCGGAGGAGGCCGCAATGCAATCAACTTTTATTCCAACCACCATCACCAACATCATGATGGGGATGGAGCAGCAGGAACAGGCTCACCGACTGCACGGATGGGCGGTGGCCCGGTGGTGGTCATGTCTCCAACGAGTCGGATAAAGCGAGCTCTGGGGCTGAAGATGCTGAAGAAGTCCCCTACAAGGAGGATGTCCGCAGTGGGAAGCAGCGGAGCCGGGACGGCACCAGTGTCACCTAGCGGTCCTCTACAACATGGAGGGACAAGTCCTGCCCTGGGGTTTGCCACGGTTCCGGTTACAGGGAGGCCTCGGAGGCCGCTGACATCTGCGGAGATAATGAGGGCGCAGATGAGAGTGACGGAGCATAGTGATAATCGGTTGAGGAAGACGCTCATGAGGACTCTTGTTGGCCAAGTACGTATTGCTACTGTATGTATTTCGAAATTTATTATTCACAACACATTTTAATAGGCGAGTAAATTGATCTGTTTTTGCCTTGTTTTTGTTCAAGATTGTCATTACATTTTCTGCATGCGTGAATGGGTTTACACTATTTTCTTGTTTGTTTTTTATGATTTTGTGCTCCGTTTTTTCTTATTAATTTGATTTTGGATGCATCATAATTTTCGTTTTGATTTCATGATCAATTCATGACTTGTTGTCCTCTTCACCTTCACAGATGGGCAGGCGAGCAGAGACAATAATCCTTCCATTGGAGCTCCTCCGCCACCTAAAACCATCAGAATTTAATGACAGTCAAGAGTACCATCTCTGGCAAAGGCGTCAGCTCAAGATCCTGGAGGCTGGTCTCCTCCTGCACCCTTCAATCCCGCTTGATAAATCAAATTCTTATGCTATGCGTCTCCGTGAAATTATCCATGCCAGCGAGACCAAACCTATTGACACAGGAAAAAATTCTGACACCATGAGAACCTTATGCAACAGTGTTGTTTCCTTGTCTTGGCGAAGTGCCAACGGTACCCCAACCGATGTATGCCATTGGGCTGATGGATTTCCACTCAACATTCACATATACATTTCTCTTCTTCAATCAATATTTGATTTCAGGGATGAGACATTAGTCCTTGATGAGGTTGACGAGCTTGTTGAGTTAATAAAGAAGACATGGTCTGCACTAGGAATCAATAGACCTATACACAATTTGTGCTTTGCTTGGGTGCTTTTCCAGCAATACGTTCTTACTTCACAAGTAGAGCCGGATCTTCTTTATGCGACCCATGCTATGTTATCGACGGAGGTGGCTAATGATGCAAAGAAGCCAGACCGAGAGGCTATGTATGTGAAGCTTTTGTCTTCTATGTTGGCTTCAATGCAAGGGTGGGCAGAGAGGAGATTGCTTCACTACCATGACTATTTCCAGAGGGGAGATGTTTTCCTAATTGAGAATCTTTTGCCGTTAGCATTATCAGCATCGAAAATTTTGGGCGAGGATGTTACTATCACAGAAGGGGCTGGGAAAGATAAAGGAGACACACAGATAGTTGATTCATCTGGGGATCGTGTGGATCATTACATTCGAGCTTCTGTAAAGAAGGCATTTGCAAAGGTTTCTATTTCCTTCTGTCGCCTCTTTGCTTAATTATCAGTTTCAAGATTTACTGTTTCTGTACAGCGATGTCTCTCATGTTCATTCTTGTTTGTCGATTGCAGATAATAGAAACCGGAAGTTATAAGAGCACAAGTCTGCAAGTGAAAGATGAAGCAAGCGAGGCTCTCCTGCAGTTAGCTAAAGAAGTTGAGGATTTGGCCTTGAGAGAAAGGGAGAGTTTTAGCCCCATTCTGAAGAAATGGAACCCGATTGTAGCTAGCGTTGCTGCTGTAACGCTACATCAGTGCTATGGAGCAGTTTTGAAGCAATATATTGCAGGGATTTCCACCCTCAATAATGAGACCGTTGCAGTACTGCAGAGTGCTGGAAAACTTGAAAAGTTCTTGGTTCAAATGTTGGTTGAAGACTCTGCAGACTGTGAAGATGGAGGTAAAACAATCGTACGAGAGATGATTCCATATGAAGTTGACTCGGTCATATTGAAGCTTATGAAACAATGGTTCGTAGAGAGGTTGGACAGAGCGAAAGATTGTCTTAGCCGAGCCAAAGATTCTGAAGTGAGTTTCTTTAATTTGTTTGCTGAAATGAAATACAGCATTTAAGCTTATCTGGGATAAGATATATATATATATATATATTAAAAGGTTTTGGAGAATGAAATGTTGCAATAAATGTTACAGACATGGAATCCGAAGTCCAAACTCGAGCCATATGCGACATCAGCTGCGGAGTTGATGAAAATAGCCAAGGAAGCTGTGAATGATTTCTTTGAAATTCCTGTTGGAATTACTGATGATCTGATTTATGATCTAGCAGAAGGTTTTGATAATATCTTCAAAGATTACACCAACCTGGTAGCAGCTTGTGGTAAGAAAGTAACACCTTCTTTATTCTTAATATTCTCATACGTTTTTCTGCTTGGAATTGTATCTTTGGAAGTGATTTTTATCTGTGGAAGTAATTGCTCGGAAGAAATAGGGACTTGTTCAAGCAACTTACTGATGACTACAGGACATTTGACAGTCAGCAAAAGTTCTTTGGTGGATGTTCTATTCTGCAGCATATTATAGTAGATGCATGGCTTTTCAGAAAAAAAAGAGCAGGACTGGATAGTAATTCTATCTTAGTTATCCTTTCTTCAGTCAGAGGAGATGAACATGCATCACTGAAGGCTATCGAAAATACAAATATACTACGTTCTAATTGCTTATCTGGCTTCAACTAAGCTGCTATTTTCTTTGATATGCTTGCAGGATCAAAACAGAGCTATGTCCCTACACTCCCTCCTCTAACCAGGTGCAACCGCGACTCGAAGTTCCTTAAACTGTGGAAGAAAGCTGCTCCATGCTCTATCAACACAGAAGATACGCACCAATTTGGTGTAAGTGATGCTCACCATCCTCGGCCATCAACAAGCCGCGGAACACAAAGACTCTACATACGGCTCAACACTTTGCACTATCTTCTCACTCACCTCCACTCTCTAGAAAAGAACCTTGCTCTTGCCCCAAGAACCACTCCATCCCGTGGTTATCATCGCAGGCATCGCATCAATTCCTCTTCCTACTTTGAACTAGCCCTTGCTTCCATTCAAACTGCCTGTCAACATGTATCAGAAGTTGCTGCTTATCGTCTGATATTCCTCGACTCGAATTCTGTTTTTTATGATAGTCTCTATGTTGCTGATGTAGAAAATTCAAGGATCAGACATGCATTGAGAATTATCAAACAGAACCTTTCTCTGTTGACAGCAATTCTAATTGACCGGGCCCAACCTTTGGCAATGAGAGAAGTCATGAAGGCCTCTTTTGAGGCCTTTCTCACGGTTTTGCTTGCTGGTGGCTGCAGCCGGGTATTTTATCGATCTGATTATCCCATGATCGAGGAAGACTTTGCCAACTTAAAGCGCACATTTTGCACATGTGGTGAAGGATTGATGAATGAGGAGGCAGTGGAAAAGGAGGCTGAGATTGTTGAAGGGGTGATAGCATTGATGGATGATAGTACAGAGAAACTAATGGAAGATTTCAGTATCCTGGCTTGTGAAGCAAGTGGTATAGGAGTTGTGGGTTCAGGTCACAATCTACCAATGCCACCAACAACAGGAAGATGGAATAGGGCAGATCCAAACACAATACTAAGGGTGTTATGCCACAGAAATGATAAAGCAGCAAATCACTTCCTGAAAAAAGCTTTCCAATTAGCAAAGAGAAGATAAAAGAAAATGATGGTTTTGATCTCTTGAACATTTCAGGCAAAGGATGCTACAGTTTTTTATGCTTTAATCTAATATTGACTTCTAGCCATGAAACCAAAACAGATAATTTAAATTGGAAATGCCAGGGAGCTCATTGTAATTGGATTTGGTTAAGTTAAAATTCCATATCAAGATCTTCTTGGAGCTTGAGATAGTTTGTTTCTTTAAAAAATTTTGCCGCAGGAACTGCTAGTACATGTGTGATGGAGAAAAACTTTAATAATTAGGGAGGGTGCAAATATTCTCTCCCTTTTTTCCCAACATTTTTTCCCATTTGTTTTTTCATATTTTAACCTGATTTGTTGTATCTGAGCTATGAAATTAGAGAGAGAGAGAGAAAAGCAAAGATCTTCTCAAATGTTTGAGAATAAATTCACATTTTAGCTGGTAGACTTTCTCTGTAATTCCTCATTGAATTCGGCTTTTCATAGTAACCACATTTTTCGATTCGACCCAGTTGTGCCTTGTGTTAGCAAAGCACCAAGAGAAACTTCTGCTGTGTGTGAGAAGTTCAGTACTAACTTCACTTAACATTTCTGCAAAATTGCTCTTAATTTCACAGTGCTTTCCAAGAAACTTTTAACTTCCAGACAAGTTATATCACAAAATGCAATTCCTTTATGGGATGAGATTTTCTTAATTGTGTTGTTGCTGAAGATAAACACTCTCAAGTTTATCAACATTAACTGCCGTTTTCTTTCAATATATCGTTTATGTGACAGCTTTTTTTCCCTCGAAGGGTGAAGAAAATGCAGCATACACGTACTAACCACCATTTCTCCCGACTGATTCAACTCCGAAGTAGGCTATCGAGTGAGGTAGCTTCTATTCAATGGTCATCAACTTGAAAGTTGAAACCTATTCTCTGATTTAAGCTTTGATTTCTATATAAGATTTTCTTCTGCACATCTCATTCATGTGAAGAAACTTGGTTAGGTTCCGTCAATGTCATCCCTTTCAATTCTTCAGCCAGTACTTCCATTGAATCTGAAACTTCAGCCTTATACACATACAACCTATTCACAATCAAGAAGAAAATGAAGTTCAAGAAGTTGAGTATCGCGAAGAAGGCATAATAATAGTCCAGGTGAGAAGCATTTAGGTTATTCAAAATCCACCCTCGGTGACCATGCTTCTTGGTGATATCAGAAACTGTGGAAAGAAGGAAACTACTAAGGAAGTTTCCAATTCCAAGACTGGTTGTTGAATAAGAAGTGCCAAGACTTTTCATGCTTTCAGGTGCCTGGTCATAGAAGAACTCGAGCTTGGCCACCTCTAAAAATGCATCAGCCACTCCCATGAGCACAAATTGAGGAAGCAAAATGAATATCGTCAAAGGGATTTGACCTCCATTCTCAACCAAGCCATGTTCTCTGGCCACACTTAATCTGTGCCTTTCAATCAGTGATGCAGCTATCATGATTATAATGTGAAAAACAAGGCCTATTCCCATTCTCTGAAGAAGAGTGATCCCCCTGGGATTCTTTGTCCATCTACGAGCAATACTAACAAAGAACCTGTCATATAGCACAACACAAACAAGCATTGATAGTGTCACAAATCCAACTAAGCTTGCTGGTGGGATTTTGAAGCTGCCAATGTTTCTATCAAGAGTAGTGCCTTGCTTGACAAAAAGAGTATTTATCTGAGCAATCATCGTGCTTGGGACGAATGTGGCAATCAGTATCGGAATCATTCTCAACATCTGTTTAGTCTCCTCTACTTGAGTAACTGAGCAAAGCATCCATGGGTCAGTTCGACCTGTTTTCACAGCAGCTTTAGTGAGGAACCTGCATACATGTTGCCCAAGTTTAGAGTACCACTAGGCCAGGCCAGTTATATAAATGAGTACCCTTATATTTAAGCTACTGCTGGAAGAGAAAAAAATGCAGACGCACTGCAACTAATGCAAACCTCAAGGTTGGTGTGGAATCAATCCTGAACTTCCCCCCCTTAGCATATTCTTCCAAGTCGAGCTCATAGAGTTCCTTAGGGTCGCTAGGGACTGAAACCTTCGATTTCCGCAGGGCTGCCACTATGACCTTAGCCATCCTTGTAAATGGGCTTCCTGTTGGCAGCCTGTGCCTATAATATGGTGTGCCAGCTAAGAATATAGCCACCGATATCAAAAGCCCAAGTGTTGGAAGCCCATACCCTAATGCCCAACCTACATTGTCTTGTATGTACACAAGTACAGTGTTAGCAAAGAGTGTTCCAAAGAAGATGCTGAACATCCACCAATTGAAGAAGGATAGCTTATGAGCCTTCTCCTTAGGATGGAAATCATCAAATTGGTCAGCACCGATGGTCGAGATGTTCGGCTTTGTGCCGCCAGTTCCAACAGCTAGCGTGTAGAGGGCGCCAAAGAACACTGCTAATTGCATTGTGGAGGCCTTTCTACAGTTGTCCGAATTGGCATCCTTGCAGGGAGGTGGTCTTAGAGCAGGAAGGGAAACTGATAGTGTTAGTAGAGACATCCCCTGTCATCATGTCAAAGGTATTAATTAAAACTTTATCTTCATCAAAAATCACTTTCGACAGTTGTTCGTGCTGACATGCATTTCTTGGTTATTAAACTCAATCTAGTAAATATGACTAGGTTCAAGACTCAAGATAAAAAAATTAAAGAGATATCATTTAAAAAGAAAAGAAAAATGAAACAAGGTTCTAACAAGATTACAGATTGACCCCTGAGATCATCTAGGTCATCACAGGGCTAACACCGACCAAATCGCTTCAGCCACCTACTATCCGAATATAATCCACAAATCACGTTGTCTTACCTTCTTAGGTATGGCTTCTATCCTATGCAATAATTAATATATGGCAGTGTTTTCTTTGGGTGATAATTCAATGCCAAGTTGATTCTTTGGGTGATAAATCAATGCCAAGTTGACTTAAAGGTGCGTGCATGGCTTTTTCTGAGACAGACATGGGACCAGACAAAGTTCAAGTTGGAATATTGAAACCAAGGTTCCATATAATTCAAAGCTTTAATACCTCACAGCAAATGGTTTTTCTTACATCGAACACGACATCTTCCTAATTCTGCCTTATAAAACAGAGACTAGGTGGTCAAACTTTTACCTGCTGTAATCCCACTAGTTGGAAATAATTAGATCATATCATATCCAATTTTAGCCACACGAGTAAGAATTTAATCATAACTATTCCTTGTTTGACTTTGTGAACAAGCACACAGAGCAAGCAATCAAAGCAATACTGTGCAGCTCATGACATCTTGGTCGATAAATTCTCACCAAACAACATGCTTGATGATGTGAAATGATTAAGAAAAATATAAACCTAATCTATCAGGTATTGCACAAAATGTATCAGATGAGTCCAGCTTATCATTAACCCAATTATAAATGTTTTTCGG
>Ga0307507_10009610_pt1 | contig 12814 bp, 10 predicted proteins | sample 7_EM_MG_FD_207223 | JGI IMG/M metagenome (GOLD analysis project Ga0307507, IMG submission 207223) | Populus trichocarpa ectomycorrhiza microbial communities from riparian zone in the Pacific Northwest, United States - 7_EM | ecosystem: Host-associated > Plants > Roots > Unclassified | place... | reverse complement strand
CCGGACGGTAACCCTTCTTCTGCGGAGGATCCAACGTCTTCATATCGCGACTTTCACTTCCGTAACTGTTCTGTCCAATAAATCTCTCGCTTTCCCGTTCACTGCCTCCAAACAGGACAAGAGGATACCTCTCCGGACTCATTGCGAATAAACTTCCAGATTCTTCAAGTAACCCGACATATGCTGAGCCGAAGTTCGGTAATACGGGATATGGGTTGTTTGACAGACTAAGATTTGGAAAAAGGTCCTGAAGTCGTGGACGTGGTTGGAGAAGAACGAAAGGTGATTTCAAGGAATAAGGGTTCGTTCTGAGAACGTCGAATATCGCCACACTGGATGAAGCAGATTTGGTGACAACTCTTTTGTCAAGTAGCATGAATCACTTACACTGGTGTTGTAAAATGACGGCCCCACATAGGTTGCCCGCCTTCCTTTCCATCTATTTTCGTGCGGAAAGAGATAACTTCTCCATTGGGCAGGGATTGGATATACGAATCATCTTTGGTTCGATGATAGGTGGCTTGAAGATGATTATCCCTGTTATTCGGGCCATATGCAGAAAATAACAGTTTCTGAGGAGGTGGTGCAGATTGACCTGCTGGTGGCTTCTTAAAGATGGATATATGATAGTCTAACACATCAAGATAAACAACTAGGTCTGTGAAGTCACATGAACTGCCCACCTATACGACCGACGTACACCTGTGTTGGTGAGGAAATCCCATCATGTTCGGACTCCAAGTCGTCTAGATCAAGCTCGGCTTTCTTCTTGTCGTCCTCCCACTCAGGCGGACACTCCGAATTCAGCGTTGCCTTGATTCTCCCAGTCTCCAATTCAATCAGAAGAAGGGAGGTCTCTTTCCGTCCCACGAATACCCTCGTATGTTCTCCGTTACTTGATGTAAACGGTGACATGTCCACTAACTCTTGCACGGAAAATGGAAAGCGTTGTAATGGAGAAGCCGGATCAGAGAGGACATATATTTCGCCGGACTGAGGTTCGATGATGTAGGTTTCGTGGTCATCCGAGTCCTCATCCGCAAAAGAGATATGAGGAGTGCGAATAAGAGGTGCGAGGGAAGCAGGAGCGGAGACACTTGTGGTCGTTGCAATTGAGGACATGGACCAGAGGGTATGTCCTGAGGATCTGTTGAGCGCATGGAACTTGCCATCAACCGAAGCTACAAGAACGATGTCGAGGAGGTCGAATCCACTTGAGAATAAGTCTGGAGGAGGTTCCTGGGATACCTTGCCATGCGATCGCAGTTGCAATGTAGGACTGAGAGTTTTTGACTCTTGAGTGGTTACGGCAAGAGCGAATGCCCCAGCAAGAATGAGCACAATAAGAATTAAGGGCATTATTTCAGGTGCATATAAGCAGCCTGGCCGCCTGTGCCTGCCTCACAGAATTTTGTCGGATGCGTGGTCGTTGTTGGCGGCAGCTCTTCTCAGTGGCTGTGTCATTATACCACGGTCCGCTTCTCCCGGCATTTTACGTTGCAGCCAAGCTTTCTTCTGACCACCCATGATGTCCAAGCAAGATAAAGCGACGACAGAAAAGTTTGCAAAAAGTCTCAGGGAACTTGTTAAAAAACCCGAGAACAAAGTCTGTGCCGACTGTAAGCGTAACGGTATGCAGACAAATCAAAGACGAGTGTTCATTTCACATTGACATCTTTCTTAGATCCTCGATGGGCTTCGTGGAACTTGTAGGTCAATGAATTACATAGTACGATCTATTCTGATTTCACCGCTAGGGGTGTATTCCTCTGCATCCGTTGCTCAGGCATCCATCGCGGAATGGGGACCCATATCAGTAAGGTCAAGTCGGTTGACCTCGACGTTTGGACACCAGAACAAATGGAGGTATAAGTAGAGAAACAATATTTTTCCGGATTTTCACTTACACAGAGAGCATAGTCCATCCAGAAATGGGGCAATCACCTTGCCAATCTATACTGGGAAGCACATCTCAAGGTCGGGCATGTCCCTCAAGAACAGTACGCGTGTTTTCTCTCCAATTTTGGATATTAATTTTCTGATTATCTTGCAGTAAAATGGAGTCATTTATACGGTCGAAATACGAGTCAAAGAGATGGGCAATGGATGGTCCTCCTCCAAATGATCCATCTGTCCTCGATGAAGGTGGTTCTCCCACTACACCAGCAACCCAGCAACCTTCCTCTTCCGATCAAGCTGCTTCATCCTTATCCAATTCGACCAACACGCGTTCTACCCGAACCTCCACTCCGATCTCCATGGCTGGTCCACGCCAGCAACAAACCCATCAGCTCTTATCAGCAAACTATGCAAATCGGTTGACCCCTCCTAAAGCTACCCAGTCCGCATTATTACCGCCATCTGGAACGACTCCAGAATTAAAGGCGAAGGCGCCTGAAAATGATCTTTTTTCGTTAGACTTCAACTCTCCGCCTGCGCCCGCTGCTTCAGTTCCCGAACCAAAGAAAGATGTTAAACAGGATATCCTTTCCCTATTCACTCCAAACCCAGTCGCCGCTGCATCACCCATCCAGACTGCTTCTACGACAATGCAAAACCACATCCTGAACTGGCAAGGGGATGTTTCTCAGCAGCAACCCGTAGCGGCGACAAGTATGATGGGTACAACTGGCACAAGCATGTGGGGTGCTTCATCCGGATGGACTGGACCAGCGCCGGTTATTCCAGCTCAGCCCAATATCTGGAACACGACAACACAACCACAACCGAACCTCTTTGACACAAATTCAATTTGGGGAGGTTTTTCTGCTCCTAATTCCACCACCTCGACGACGACGACGACACAGCAATCCTGGGAAACCACCAATAACGCTGCACAGAAGAAAGATGAGGTCTTCGGAGACATCTGGGGTGGATTTAAATAACGTGTAAATATTGGCAACGTAGCAGGTCGACTACACGCGAGTTATTCTTGTCCCATCAACTGAGACGAGTGAAAAGTGGATTAAAGTCCAAACATGGCTTCATAATTTAGATAACATTGCAACCTGGATCGGAACTGTAAATAATGGATAAATGTTGCCATCAAAGTTAGACTCTTCGTTCATCCAGCAAAGTCAGACGGCTCGGTTCACATAGATGGCACTGGCATTGGCATTTACTCGACGCTCAACTCCCGAAGCTGGTCCAGGTATTATATCACATCATCTGTTTATAGGGTATTCAAATAATCCTTTTCTCTAGGTTCGGAGACTAATGTTATTACTTAGATCATGCCCAACGAAGATGACCCTAATCCTTGCAAAGTCACTCTTCCTGGTGTCCTCAAGCACGGAAGGGCAAGTTTATATACGTTGTAGTACTTGGCCTTCCTTATTGACCGCTCTTCAGTATACATACAGTCGGCTGAAGACTTTCAAAACGATTGACAATCTGCCCTCCTTCCTCACAAAGTCGACCCTTCTGGACGATGGCACCTGCCTGTTTCCTCCGCTTCTTTGGTGCGGTTACCCTGCAAATGAAGATTACGACCATCTTGAGATCTTCGAAAAATGTGGACGGATCCTTGCCTTTGTATATGGCTGTTAACCCTCTCGCACTGTGATCGAGCTGGGAAGTTCCAGGCGTGAGGCCTCACAGGCAGTGATAGACAAGGTGAAAACAGCATTCGGCTCTACTGAAGAACCGAAATGGTGCCTTTCCCGGGATAGGCCCCTTTGGAGCTAAGACTAGGAAATAAATATAAGACAGTTGGAGGAATATACCTGTACAATGGCCACCTTGGTGAACTTGAAACGTAACACTCGTCGTCAATTTTTGCGTGACTATGCACGGTGGAAGGCTGTACATTGGTTGTACAAAAGTCCTCCACTGGATTTAGAATTCGTAAGCATCCTTAGAATCTCCCTGGAAGCAATATTTTGGGATATAGGAATGTTTATCGCCCCATTTATCGGTGGTGAGATTCCTTGACCAATCTCACGAAACATTGAACTTGGTGAAAATTTCAAACTTTACATCATGATAAAGTTCCTCTGTGCAGCGAAGAATTCCAACAGACTTTATGTCCTGGAGCTTAATGCTGCTCACCCCCTCATCATCGCGGAGCTCAAGACTTATGCTCCGAGGTCGAGGCCCGCATTCCTGAAAGAAGTCTATAGCCTGAGCAACTGCATTCGATCAGCTTGAGGACAGGGCTTATGGAATTTTTAATGCATCCAACAATCACCAGAAGGTCGAAACGCTCGTTCTGGGATTCAAGATTGCGAGGAAGGTAGCTTACTCCACGGCTTGTGATCACTGCTCCTGCATATTTCAGATGCCGGCCAAGTTGCCTGTCTTGATGCCCCTACAAATCATCAACGACCCTAACTCTATTTCTCCTAGCGGAAAGCAGTGGTGTTGGCATCTCCGCCGTGAATACCTTCCAGAGAAATTCTGTCGTCAATATTCAACCAGGACTTGCGAGCATTCATCTTTATGAGGATATGGGCAGACAGACTTTCCAAGCAAGGTGGAGCATGGAAGAATCTAAAGAACTGGTTCAGGATGGCCAATGTTATGAATCCATGACGGGTTAAGGTAGGTGACCATGTAAACCCCTTGCAAGTCGTTCCCCTTCAAGTTTGGGATGGGAAATTTTGGTAACGGAATATTGCAGTTAATGTCGTTTTCTTCGGGATTCCGCCGGGTCTTGTCTAGTCGCTTTATGGCGTCGTGGATATTGTGACCATGATCCAACACGACCATTGATTTTGTTGAACCATTCACGAAAGAAACGAGGGTAACATGTTGGTCGTTCTCGGCTTACAAGGAAGGGCGCAGGACTGAGTTGTGAGGTAATACAGATTCCAGATTCCAGATTCCAGTGTGTAAACTGAATACATGATAGAGAGAATAAAGTATCTAAAGTGAAAGTAATCAGGTAACGTCTCAAGCGACAGGGTGAAAAGCCCAACTAACCACTTGACAGCTGCACAAAATTTGAGGACCAAGTGAGAATTGTCAAATTACAAAGGAAATGAAAGCGAAAGTTGCAAAAAGAATTACAGGTTCCTGATGTACAAATAGCACGAAAAAAGGGTCTACAGACTCCTATAACAATTGTGCCATCGAGGGCCGAGATTAACCCCAGTGAAATCAATAGAGGAAGAATGAGAGTGTGGAATAGTGAGAATATTAGAAGAGTCAGGCAGCAGTGCATCAAGTGGCACAAACATGAGATAGCCTTCTCCAGCCGGAGAGAGAAGCCATCCAGTGTGTGTGAGAAGATCAGTAGAGTCCACAGCCTTCTCTCTAATGTAGGAGGGTAATAGCACTGACTCATCACGAAACCGAGAGAAAATCTGACCACCATCAGTCGAAAATGGGACTGAGTTAACCAAACCAGCGTGGCCCCCGACCATACTCAATACCTCGCCCTTTGATGAATCCCACACCCGTACCGATTGGTCAAGCGAGCCAGAGACGATCCGTCTGCCGTCAATCGAAAAAGCGACAGAGTTGACCCAACCAGTGTGGCCCTCGAGCACACTCAGCACCTTCCCCGTCGATGTATCCCACACCCTTACCGATTGGTCATTCGAGCCAGAGACAATGCGTTTGCCATCACTCGAAATTGCGACCGAGAAAACCAAACCAGTGTGGCCATCGAGCACATTCAGCACCTTGCCCGTCGATGTATCCCACACCCGTACCGATTGGTCATTCGAGCGAGAGACAATCCGTCTGCCATCACCCGAAATTGCGACCGAGAAGACCAAACTAGTGTGGCCGTCGAGCACATTCAGCACCTTGCCCGTCGATATATCCCACACCCGTACCGATTCGTCCACCGAGCCAGAAACGATCCGCCTGCCGTCGCTCGAAAATGCGACCGATCTAACCGAATCAGTGTGGCCCTCGAATACATTCAGCACCTTGCCCGTCGATGCATCCCACACCCGTACCGATTGGTCATCCGAGCCAGAGACAATTCGTCTGCCATCACTCGAAATTGCGACCGAGAAAACCGAACCAGTGTGGCCCTCGAGCACACTCAGCACCTTGCCCGTCGATGCATCCCACACCCGTACCGATTGGTCATCCGAGCCAGAAACAATCCGTCTGCCATCACTCGAAATAGTGACTGATCCAACCCAACCAGTGTGGCCCTCGAGCACATTCAGCAGCTTGCCTGTCGATGTATCCCACACCCGTACCGATCTGTCACCCGAGCCAGAGACAATCCGCTTGCTATCGCTCGAAAATGCGACTGATCTAACCGAATCAGTGTGGCCCTCAAGCACATCCAGCACCTTGTCCGTCGATATATCCCACACCCGTACCGATCTGTCACCCGAGCCAGAGACAATCCGCCTGCTATCGCTCGAAATTGCGACTGATCTAACTGAATAAGTGTGGCCCTCAAATACATTCAGCACTTTGCCTGTCGATGTATCCCACACCCGTATCGATCTGTCACTCGAGCCAGAGACAATCCATCTGCCATCGCTCGAAATTGAGACTGAGTAAACCCAACTAGTGTGACCCTCGAGCACGTTCAACACCTCGCCCGTCGATGCATCCCACACCCGTACCGATTTATCATCAGAACCAGAGACTATGCATCTGCCATCACTCGAAATTGCGACTGATTTAACCGAACCAGTGTGGCCCTCGAGCACATTCAGCACCTCGCCCGTCGATACATCCCACACCCGTACCGATTGGTCATCCGAGCCAGAGACAATCCGTCTGCCATCGTTCGAAATTGCGACTGATCTAACCGAATCAGTGTGGCCCTCGAATACATTCAGCTCCTCGCTCGTCGATATATCCCACACCCGTATCGATTGGTCATCCGAGCCAGAGACAATCCGTCTGCCATCACTCGAAATTGAGACTGATCTAACCGAATCAGTGTGGCCCTCGAGCACATTCAACACCTTGCCCGTCGATGCATCCCACACCCGTACCGATTCGTCACCCGAGCCAGAGACAATGCGTTTGCCATCACTCGAAATTGCGACTGAATTAACCCAACCAGTGTGGCCCTCGAGTACACCCACCAACTTGCCCGTCGATACATCCCACACAAGAACCGATCGGTCATCCGAGCCAGAGACAATCCGTCTGCCATCACTAGAGCATGCAACAGAATTCACTGTACTTCCCAACCTGAGAGACAATACTGCCCTGTCACCCACTAAAGCATTCGTAAATCTCGGAATGTAAGGGAAGTGGCTCCTCCATCCCAATGTAAGTTTCGATTTCCGCGACCACGTTGCCAGCGCAGAGATATAAAGATGCGGTGTCGACAATGAGGCCCCGCTTCCGCAGAAATATACTGCAAAAGAGGCCGCCTCGCCAAAGTCTTCTGCTAGTGAGTCATACTCATGCTAACCAATAAAGTAAAAATCTCAGAATATTCCCATCATGATGACGCTCACCTTCATAAGCCACCTATGTGCTGTTCGAAGCATCTGATCACACAAGCCGCATGATCTCAGGAGGTTCATTGCTTCAATCCAGAACAGCACCCGAACTTGAAGGAAATCAGACAGGGTGCCACACAAAGGTCCGGAATCAGAGCATTCAGCTGCAGAGAGGTGGTAATCCCAGTTTCGGCAGGAATAGCTCAACACAGCAGGAATATTTCTCTCGACCTCTCCTGGAAGTGCGGAGTCATCGCTGTCGAATGAGAATGATGATGGAATATTCGCGATGTTGAATCTCAACGCCCTCATGACAACGAAGCAGGAGTCAGTGAGACATCGATGGTGCTCCGCTTCGTTGCACCAAAATTCCTTTGACCGATTCCGGTCAAACAGAAAGTCAGGAAAAGATTTGTGGTACCAGAAGACTTTGTCGTGTTCAGTGTAGAGTACAGCGTGAAGGCGTCCAAGAATCTTATCAGCGATACCGATGTAAGAAAACGCGGAATTCGTCTTGTTTGAAGGGAAGAGAAGTTCAACAGCAATGGATGTCGATGTACGCTCTGCAGTGCAGAGAAATGTGTAAAGAATTTGGAGACGGCGAGTTCGGACGGATGGTTGCAAATCCTGAAAGGCGTCCAAAAGAATTTGAAGATACAAATGGTCGAGTAAGGTTGTCCCGTCCAACGACGTTTTCAGGATGGCCAAGTCATAGCCGGCATGGAGTTTATCTAAAAACTCCTCCTGCTCTGCTAGTTCATAGACTTCCAAATACTTCACGACAGTTGCAGCATAGATGAATAACCCTGCCGCCTGCTCCACAAGCTTCTCCATTTCTGGTCGGAGTGCAAAGTCTGGAAGACTAGTCTTTAGGTATGTCCTGATATCCGCGTCGGCTTCCTCAATTGGCACTTGTTCGAGACGATAAAACTGCTTGTTTTTGAATGACTCGAGATGGGTAGCTAGATCCGGATCCGGTCGACTTGTGGCAAAGAACTTGAGACCCTCCAACCGATGTTCGTTGATGACGTCGAGTAAGTCGTGCAAAAACTCAGAACCACCCCTCCCATCTATCTCGTCTAGGGCATCTATGACGATCAGGTAGTGTGTTGGCAGAGATGGATCTGCTCGCCGAGCGCCTTTGCATTCATCCCACGGTCCTACAAGGAGGCCCTCGAGCTGAGACCTGACATTTTGATGAATGGTCTCGAACCTCCCGGAATGGCTTAATGCGTCTGCAAATGGTTTGCATTTGAGAGCCAGGTGATATACGATGGTACGGACGATAAAGCTGGCACGTTGTGTCTCGTCGAAGAGCCGTGAGCAGAAGAAGTTGCCACCCAATGTTATCGTGTCGTCAGCATCGCCGGCAAACTCGAAGCGGCGAGCAACGGTGTAAGCAATTGTGCTCTTCCCTGAGCCAGCTGGGCCAAAGAGCCAGTACACGCTTTGGCTTTCTGAATGCGTGTCGTTTGCCCATCTTGTGATATTACTTAATATACGGACACGGGTTCCTGGTGTGCAGACACCACGATGCAGCAGCCGCCGTTCTTTGCCCTCTAGATAGTATTTGTGGTCAGCGATCTCAGATACTTTGAGATCCTTCAGGAGTGATTTCTGTTCGGAAGGATGAGCATGAAACGACATTCAAAAAAGGCCATGTTACACACCGCAAAGCCTTCTTGAATAGAATGTACTATCTTATGGACTCTGAGACCGGTCACCAGCTAAACAGTCGAAGAAGTAATGAAACATGAATTATGAATAATGATAATAGTAATACAAATACGTACGACAAGCTGCTCCCTCGCCTGATTGATGCGTTCGAAAATCTCTGCCATCTGTTTTTTATTCTCTTCATGATCCACAATCCCCCTGATAAGGGACTGATTCTTGATTTGAGTTAGCTTCGTGAGTTCTTCCTTTAGTGTCCTGAACGAGCGTTTAGACATTTAGTCGTGAATTTTTCCGAGTAAGGGCGGACTGAACCTTTCAAATACTTCTCTTTCCGTCTCTTCTGCGTTACTCGGTTTCCAGTTGGCCAGTGCATCTTGCACTGCAAGGAGCTGGGCTGCTGTAGATGATATCCGTCGCTCGACTGCGTCCATATTGTCTTTCATGTCCTGAGAAGGCAGTCAGGCAGGCACCAGTGTGATGAACAGTGACAAACGTCTTTTATCTGAAGGATAATCTTTGCAATATTGAAAGCGACCTTGACTGGATTTCCATCCACGACATCTGGCGCCTTCTTGAGGAGCATTTGAGTGAAGCTTGACCCCACTCTGAGATTGTCCTTCACCGTCGATAAGTAAGCAAATTTCGGTGTTTCTTGCTCAGTTGGTACGGTCTCAGAGAGGTTGTCGATGGTCCCTTAGAGAAGAGTTGCAGGGTGTAAATGTGCGTGAATGTGGCAATACTCGTACCGTGAGGTTGAGGACATGTTGGTACAATGCAAGCTACAAACACCTGTCAATCTGGTCATTGGGACACATTCTCAGAGATGCTCACATTGATCTGATGCAGATCTAGGTGGTGATGAAGGCGATCCCGACAGCTGGGTTGGTATGTGATGACCTGTATGTTGAGCTGAGTGTTTATCTGTTAGAGTGCAATCTTGCTGACGTGTACTCAGGCCAGGATTTATCAATTGAATGCCCGAAGATACGAGGGCAGCTCCCCTAAGTGTGGAGGCAGAAGGTTGAGGCGAACTCGACCGAGTGCTCTGTGATCCAACTCTGAAGAGCCTCTTCAAGTGCTTGCCAATGCCACTGGACTCTTTCGCAGTCTGCGGACGTTCGTCGACCATTGTGGATAAGGGCAAGAGGCAGGACACGGTTCCACATGCTCGAACTCTATGATCAAACAAACATGCCACGACAACAGTCTCATAGCGTAAGTGCTACCACCACTAACAAAAGAAACGAATGCCCACTGGCTCATTGAGAAAAAATGGGTCACATTCCAGTTACTCAATGCCCATCGTAACTGATTCTCCCCTGGGTCTACCACGATTTGGTGGCTGCCACTGGACGATTATTGATGAGTACTAGTGGGCATGGATATCTTCCTCCCGGTCACGCACCTTTGGCACTCTAGTTCGTGGCACATCCACTCCACATCGGACCTCTGTTCCTGCATCTATTAGACGTAATCCAATCGACTTCATCGGTCTCTGCCTTAGGCCAGCTCACATGGCGCTACTTCGTATCTTGCCCGTGACAGTGCTGGTTTGATTGGAGCACGGACACGGCCAACTAATTCGCTAGAGCTATCACAGCGGATCTAGTAAACTCCTATGTCTTGGCCGTGTTTTCCTCCGTGGATCTCAATTATCCAACCCCTCAAACCATATTTCTTTCCCGAAATATCAGTCCTCGTCTTAGCCTCAGATCTCCCAATCAAAGATCGAATGAATGAGAAGGCGACAAGAACGACTACTCTTAGTTCAAACGCTGCTCAGCAGCGCCCTCATCTTCGTAAGAACACGGCAAGAGTTTAGACTTTTAACGATGCCACAACAGAAAGCTTACAAATTCCTCACCAGAATGGTAAAGTAAGTGTATTCAGAAAATGAACACAAGATATAAAATACATGCCAATTGACTACGGGTTCTCGTAATTCCAGATTGTCACGTCATCAAAATCGCCTCCGACTGCCAGATAACCCCCGACAGGACTGAGATCAACAGACCTAACCCATCCAGGACAGTGCAAGACAGAATACGATGTAGCCTCAAAGGCATTCCAAATCCTCATAGTATTATCCCATGAGCCAGACGCAATCCATTTACCATCAGGAGAAATAGAAACGGTCGTAATGTTGCTCTAAAGAGTGTTGATTTTCGTGTCGAAAGTGCGAGACAAAGGACAGTGTAATCAAACTCACTGTGTGGCCAATAAGACGAGAAATTTCAATCACACCACGGGAAACCGGTGGGTCGGCCATCCCAAGAGAACCGAGCGAAGAGATATCCCAGTGTATAACTTGCTTATCCCATGATCCACTCAGCAGACCTTTGCCATCAGGTGTGAACACCAGACATGCGACAACATGGGAATGGCCTAGCCAGCTCGCTACCATTTCTTCTGTGCGGACATTCCATATCTGGATTCCTCCGAGACTATCCCCCGATGCAATGTATCGTCCATCTAGACTGAATCTAACGGACCAAGGATAGATTTCGGAAACGGTTAGGACTCTCGAAGATCTATCGCGCAGCCTCCATATTATGACTGTCCGGTCAGATGAGCAAGTGACGATGCATCGGCCATTCGGCGAGAAATTCAGAGCGTAAACGGGATGTTGGTGACTGAATGTATTTCTAACTCTCCTTTGGGAGATTATCCATATCTGGAGAAAGAAGATATAAGAAATGGCATTTTATCAGGGAATTGAAAAACATACCCGTACATTTCCATCCTGTTCCCCTGTGGCAAGATATTTGCCATCGGGACTGAACCCTAAGCATCTATATCCAGGCAAAGACTTTTCATCATGATATAGGTCTTTCATGACACTTACCAAACAAACCGTCATGATCGGTTGGAAGGAATAGGTAAAGGATCTCACCTGATTCTCTTCCCTGTCCTCGAATCAAAAATGGACACTATACCCAAGCTAGATGCTGTAGCCAGATGTTTCCCATCCACACTAAATGCCACCCGTATTCTCCCCTCTAGTGTCAATTTGTGCACCAGATTCAATTTTAGTGTGGCTGCCGAATTGCCAATAAATCCTACGTCCCATGCAGAGTACCCAGGTTTATTGGCAGGAATTACCCTCGGCACCTGGAGGGAAAGAGATGTGGTGATGGTAGGCGCGATATTTATTTTGTTCTCGCAACCCTCCTGACTACTGTCTCCGACGAGGTGACCATTCTCTTTCGCGTTTTTTGGGTTGTGCAGGTGATTAAAGGCAGCATCTTCTCCGTCAAAAATTGAATGATATCCGCTGGAGGATACTGGTGAGATCAGCGGGGAAGGGTTGTCGTCCGTAACTCCGCAAACAAGAGTGATGTCCTGGCCATGGCCATGCCGTGAAACTGTGTTATTTTCGCGATTTGAGATTGTTTGTCGCAGTTCCTGCAATTCATTAACCTGAGTCCTGTCTATGAGCAGTTGGATTAACAACTCGTTCGTAGCAGAACTGCATTCTTCAAGACGTACACTTTGCTATGTATTCATCCCGTTGTTTCCTCGTTTCATCAAGTTCATGTTTGAGACGGTCGAATTCGTCCTTGATACCTTTTAGGTACCCATCGAGGTGCGGCCTTGGGTTGTGTTGTGTGTCAGTTTGACGTTGAGAAGCCATCCACTGATCCGAATCCCGCCAATGATCCGTCAGGTTATCTGCTTAACAATATAATCTCAAGATAATAAATCAACTCGCATTCCATTATCCATAGGTGTGTACGACATGAATATTATGTAAAATGAAA
>Ga0307507_10009608_pt1 | contig 12816 bp, 9 predicted proteins | sample 7_EM_MG_FD_207223 | JGI IMG/M metagenome (GOLD analysis project Ga0307507, IMG submission 207223) | Populus trichocarpa ectomycorrhiza microbial communities from riparian zone in the Pacific Northwest, United States - 7_EM | ecosystem: Host-associated > Plants > Roots > Unclassified | place... | reverse complement strand
ACCTCCTGCGACCTGCTGCGCGGCTTCGAGCGTGAAGCCTGCGACGAATACGGACAGGCGCCGTAGAACCGTGCGCTCGACCTCCGACAGCAGGTTGTAGCTCCAGTCGAGCGTCGCGCGCAGTGTCTGATGACGAGGCGGAGCAGTCCGGCGTCCGGGCCAGCGCAAAGCAAATTCACTGTCGAGCAGCCTTGCTACCTCTTGCAGACCATAGGCTTGGACACGGCCCGCCGCCAATTCGATGGCAAGCGCGTTGCCGCCGAGCTTGCGACAGATATTGCCGGCGATCCTGACCTCCTGATTCGCCAGATTGATCGGGCCGCCGCTCGTCGTCGCGCGCTGCACGAAGAGTTTTACGGCCGGGAAGCCGAGCAACTCGGCGGCCGTCAGACTGGAGCCATTGGGCGGGCTTTCGAGGGGAGACAGCCGGTAGACATTTTCGCCGCGAACGCGCAGGATTTCCAGGCTGGTCACCAGCAGATGAAGCTGCGGCAGCTCGGCAAAAAGCCTCTCCGACAGGGCGGCGGCCTCCGAAATAAGATGTTCGGAGCCGTCGAGGATCAGCAAGACGGGCCTGCCGCGCAAATGGCCGACCAATCCCGGAATCGGGTCGCCGGACTGAACCGGCAGGCCGAACGCGGAGACGACGGCCGGTGCCAGCAGGCGCGGATCGGTGACCGGGCTCAGCTCGACAAAGCAGACGGCGCCAAAAAATTCCGGCAGCAATGTATGCGCGACGGAAAGCGCCACCGTCGTCTTGCCCAATCCACCCGGTCCGACGATGGTCACGAACCGCTCAGTTGTCAGCTTGTGACAGATTTCGCTAACGATCTCGTCGCGCCCCACCATTTGCGCAAGCTGCGGCGGCAGAGGGTAGTGAGCTTCAGGAAAGTCATCGGCAGTCGGCAAACCCACCGCATCCCGCGACGTCGGCGCAACGAAGCGATAACCGCGGCCCGGCACATTCGCGAGATAGCGCTTGCCACCTTCGCCGGTCTCGAGGACCTTGCGCAATGCCGTCATATGGACCCGAAGGGTGACCTCTTCGACGAAAACCCCGGGCCAAACCTTGGCGACCAGCTCTCTTTGGCCGACCACTTCACCCGCATGCTCGACCAGAACGAGCAGGATATCGAGCGCACGGCTGCCAAGCTTGACCGTCTCATCAGCCTTCTTGAGAACGCGCTCTGAGGAAAACAGCCGAAACGGCCCGAAGGAGACGACCTCCTGGGTGCGAGGGCCCCTCGTTGGAATAGCCGTCTGCAAAGCAAATTCTTCTGCGAATTCAAATGAGCGCCGCTGGTCCACTGATGTAAGCCACCGGGCTTCGAACCGTCAAGCTGACTCTGGTCGGGCGTATTCGGCGCCGATAAGCGATTGAACTTTAGGCTTTTTGGCGCGGTACCTGAGATACGGTGCGAATGCACGCGCCGCCCGCACATCGCACCGCATTTCGCACAAACCGCACGCAGCCCTTCCAAGGCGGACGGCCGTTTCAGGCGCAAACATGATCGTCCCGGTTTGCGAGCGCCGTCGATCGCCCATGCACTTTTCGCCTGGATGACCGGGCAGAACGCAGCATCGAGTGCTGCTGTCGCACCTGTCCTCATGCAGGCGATGTTCCGCTGGAAAACCACGGGGCGCGGCTACCCCGCCTTGATAAAGTCCGCCGCCTTCTCGGCAATCATGATAGTCGCCGCATTGGTGTTGCCGCCGACCAGCGTCGGCATGACCGAGGCGTCGACGATCCGAAGTCCCTGCAACCCGCGCACGCGCAGCTTCGAGTCCACCACGGCCGTGTCATCGACACCCATCTTGCAGGTGCCCACAGGGTGATAGATCGTATCGGCCTTGTTGCGGATGTGGTTCATCAGCGCCTCGTCGGAGGTGATCCCAGCGGCGAAGAGATCCTTGTCGCGGTATTTCGCCAATGCCGGCGCCTGCACGATCCGCTGTAAGAGCTTGACGCCCTTCAGCATGATCTCGGCGTCGCGCTCGTCGGACAGAAAGCGCGGATCAATGTGCGGCGGCGCCAGGGGATCGCTGCTGGTCAAACCGACCTCGCCGCGCGAATAGGGTCTCAGTTGGCAGACGCGGCAGGAGAAGCCATAGCCAAAATGCACTTTGCGCATATGGTCCTCGAGTTTGGCGATGATGAAATGCAATTGAAGATCGGGTCGATCGAGGCCGGGATCTGATTTCAGGAAGGCTCCGGCTTCCGAACCGGGCGACGAGAAAAGGCCGGTTCCGTCCCTGCGCCATTGAAACATGCTGCGAACCAGCTTGACCACGCCGCCCGGGCTGAGACCGAACAGGTCGGTCTCTTTCGATGAATAGCATGTGATGCAATCGAGATGATCCTGCAGGTTCTTCCCGACCCCCTTGAGCTGGTGCACGACGCTGATTCCGTGCCGCCTGAGTTCATCCGCGGGACCCACACCGGAGAGCAGCAGAAGCTGTGGCGAGCCGAACGTCCCGCCGCAAAGGATCACCTCGCGCGAGGCCTCGGCGGCCTTGTCGCGCCCGTCGCGGCGGTAGCGCAGGCCGGTCGCGCGCCTGCCGTCGAACACGATCCCGGTTACCTGCGCGTTCGTAACGACGGTGAGGTTCGGACGGTTCATCACGGGATGCAGATACGCGGCTGCCGTCGAGCAGCGTTCGCCGTTCCTGTCGTCGCCCCAGAACTGGGTGACCTGATAGAGCCCAGCGCCCTCCTGTTCCGGTCCATTGAAATCGTCATTACAACGGATCTGGTTTTCCGCGCAGGCTTCGACAAAGGCTGACGCGATCGGCCGCGGGCTGCGCTGGTTGGCGACGCGCAGCGGGCCGTCACCGCCATGAAAATCATCGGCGCCGCGCTCGTTACCTTCCGCGCGCTTGAAGTAAGGCAGGACCTCCTTCCACGACCAGCCCTCGCATCCAAGCACTGCCCAGTCGTCATAGTCGGTGTGATGGCCGCGGATATAGATCATGCCGTTGATCGCACTCGATCCGCCCAGCGCCTTGCCGCGCGGCTGGTAGCCTCGGCGTCCGTTGAGCCCAGGCTGCGGCACTGTCTCGAAGGCCCAGTTGTTGATTTTCGGCTTGCCCGACAGCATTGCCGCCACGCCGATCGGCGCCCTGACTACAACACCTCTACCCTCGCCGCCGGCCTCGATCAGGCAGACGGTGACCTTGGGATCTTCCGAAAGGCGAGCCGCCAGCGTCGCGCCGGCGGAGCCGCCGCCTGCGAGGACATAATCGTATGCCATGCGAGTCCCTTGAAGCTCCAGGAGCTATGAAGCAGCACGAATGTTAGAATCGTACCACCAGTAGTCCTCGGACGGACAGCCCGCAATGTCCGAGCGGCGGCGATGCTGTCGAAAAGATCTTGAGGACCCGGGTGAGCGATGATCCCTGCTTAGGGGCGACGAACTGCCGGGTTTCGGCCTCCGGGTCTTTTGTTCGGCAAGCGGAGCTATGTCATCAGTATCGAACTCGCTTACGTCGCTCCACAATTGGGCTTCCTGGAGCCTGGGCGCCAGAGACCGCACGCCATCTCGTTGCTAGTGATTCGTGTACTCGCCAACATCGCCGGTGAGGATGTCACCGAATCGCTGCCAGGCCTGGCCGTCGAATTTCATGAGCTGCATCTGTTCGATCGGGAAAAAGTCGTCTGGACTCGTATTGATCCTGATGCCGGGCAACAGCATATCGCCTGAGAGGTCTTTCAGATTGGCCGCCTGCTTCATGACGTTTTCCCGCGTAAGGTCGTCGCCGCATTGCTTGAGCAGCTGGACCATGGTCTGTGCCGCGGCATAGCCATAGAGGGTATTCCAGTCCGACTTGTCACCGTCCGGGTAGTATTTGTCCATGAAGGACCGCCACGCTTGCACGCCCGGGTCGTCCTTCCAGGCTGGATCACTGGGGTCCTTCAGGTAGGCCGTCGATATGATGTCTTTCGCATTCTGCAAGCCGGCGGGTTTCAACACGCTCGCCACCGACGTCGACACATTCGCCAGGAAGAACCTCGGCTTCCAGCCGATCTCGCCGACTTTCCTGATAGCCTGTGCAGATCCCTTCGGGGCTGCCAACGAGAAGAAGGTGTCGGCGCCGGAATCGCGCAGTGTCACGATCTGCGAATCAATCGACGGATCGGTCACTTCATAGGATTTTTCGGCGATGATCATGCTGGCCTTGTCGCCGAGTCCGTCGCGCAGTCCCTTGAACTGATCCTTGCCGGAGTCGTCGTTCTGCCAGAACACGGCGATCTTGGCGTTCGGAAAGTGGTCCAGGATATACCTGGCATAGATGCGTCCTTCACTCTGATAGTTGGGCATCCAACCCATGGTCCATGGGAATTTCTTTGGATCGCCGAACTTCGTGGCGCCACTGCCGACGAAGAGCTGCGGCACTTTCTTGACATTCATGTATTTCTGTATCGCCGAATTTGATTGGGTGCCCAGAGGCTGGAAGATCAGGAGTACCTCGTCGCTCTCGACGAGCTTGCGTGCCTGCTCGATCGCCTTCGGCGGACTGTAGCCGTCGTCATAGGAGACGAAGCTGATCTTGCGGCCGTTGATGCCGCCCTCAGCGTTGATCTTGCTGAAGTACGCGGCTTCTGTTTTGCCGATGATGGAATAGGAAGAAGCAGGCCCGCTGTAGGGCATGATATTGCCGATCTTGATCTCGGTATCGCTCGCGCCGGGATCATATTTCTTTTGCGCAACTGACTCCGTCGTCCAAAATGAGGCAGCCAACATCAGTAGCGCGTAAACGAAGCTCCGCGACCTTGATGACATGTCTCCTCCTCTCGCAGGGCCGTTTATGGGTATGGGCTAACATTGCGCGGGGAGAAGCAGGGGACAAGGGATTGGCGTAGGCGGGCGGTAACCATCATATATGTGATATCACGAAATTCTAGGACAAAACCACTGGCCAGTAATTCAAGAGGAGGATTTCATTCCGCACTGACAGCCGGGAGCAGTCTCTGCATGAACGTGACCATCCTCGATGACTATCACGATACGGTACGCACGCTTCCTTGCTTCACCAAGCTCGCTGATCACAAAGTGACGATCTGGCACGATCACGTGCAAGATGACGATGCACTGGCCGAGCGCCTCGCCGAGACCGAAGTCCTGGCGTTGATCCGGGAGCGCACGAAGATACGCACTCCCTTGCTCGATCGCTTGCCGAAGCTGAGGCTCATCAGTCAGCGCAGCGTGTGGCCGCATATCGATATCGACGCCTGCACGCGGCTCGGAATTGTGGTTTCGTCCGACAGTCATACGAGCACGCCTTCGTACGCTACGGCAGAGCTGACGTGGGGGCTGATCCTCGCCGCCATGCGCCAGATACCGCTGCAGGTGGCGGCGCTCAAAGCCGGGCGATGGCAGAGCGGGGTTGGCACTACGCTACGAGGCAAGACGCTGGGCCTCTACGGCTGGGGCCGGATCGCGCACGAGGTCGCAGGCTACGCTCGTGTCTTCGGCATGAACGTGATGGTGTGGGCCCGCGAAGGCTCCCGCGAGCGCGCGCGTCAGGAGGGTTTTGCGGTCGCCGACAGCAGGCACGCATTGTTCGAACTGAGCGACGTGCTCTCACTCCATTTGCGGCTCGTCGACGCCACCCGCCATGTCGTCACGGCAGTCGACCTCGCGCGCATGAAGCCAACGGCGCTATTGGTCAATACCAGCCGCGCAGCGCTCGTCGAGCCCGGCGCACTCGTGTCGGCGCTGCGTTCGGGCCGGCCGGGTCTCGCTGCTGTCGACGTCTACGAGCAGGAACCTCTGACCGATCCATCGGATCCACTCCTGCTGCTGCCCAACCTGCTCGCAACCCCGCACATCGGCTACGTCACGCACGAGGAGTATGAGACCCAGTTCTCCGACGTTTTCGACCAGATTGCCGCATACGTTCGGGGCAGACCCACCAATGTTGTAAACCCGGCTGTACTCGGACGGATGAGAACCTGAACGCTGAGAGCCCATCTAGCGATGGAGATCAGGACGGCCGCAATCGCAAACGTTATCCAGCGGTCATTCTGAGCCGGTACCGCAAGGCGTCGATGATCTGCTGTCGCTTGGCATCCATGCGATCAATCGGGCCACCAATACCGATCGCGAGCAAACTCTGTTTGCTTGATGATCGGACCAGCATGCCAATTGTGTTGGCACCCGGAGTTGTGCGTCCTTTGGTCTCGGAGTAGCCACGCTGACGGATCGCCTCCATTTCCTGGATAAGGGCGGTCTCTCGGAACTGCGCGGGCACATCTGGCCCATCGGCATTGTTCCGCCGCACGATCGCGCGGATCTGGTTGTTCGATTTGCAGCTCAGAAGGATCTGTCCAAGCCCGGTGCGGGATATCGGTCGGATTTCTCCGATATGGACCGTAAATTGAATGCGATGGGTCGTGGTCACGACATGGAGGTATTGCAACCCGGCGCCGATCTGCTGCCCGAGCATGACTGTCTCGCCGGTATCGGTCTGAAGTCGTTCCATGACGTCGGTAATACGCTCATCGCCGAAACGGGCGCGCTGTATCCAGTCGCCAAGCAGGGCAACCCGATAGCTCGGCAGGAAGCGCCGTGTCTCTGCGTCGTATTCGAGATAATTGAGCGCAACGAGGCTCTTCAGCAGCATGGAGGTGCTCGATTGCGGAATTCCAAGTGCGTCGGATATCTCGGTCACGGCGGCAGAGGCTTTCGTTCGCCGAAAGTACTCGAGCAAAGCAAGTGTCCGCATCGCAGACTTGATCGGTTGAGCATCACGTTTGCGCAGCTTCGGCACTTTGGTCCCGTCTCCTCCATCACAGATGTGATGTTAGCCGTCAGAGGATGTCAATGGGTATGAAATTGATCCATACGCACTAAAGTCAAGCCGAAAGAGATGATTGATCACGTAACGCGCAACTGGATGAGAAATATCGGCTCCCTTCAGAACAAGGCTGCTCCGTGCGATGGCCGGAAAAGATGCTCGTCTTTTCGCGATCGTGCATAGCCGCCCGAATCACAAAGCGCTCATGAAAAACAACATTGCTCCGATTGCCGCATTCGAAGATATCAAGCCGCTCGACGGCACGGTCATACTCGAGGTCGGCAACGCGCGGGCGCCCATTTGCCTGCGCCTGGCTACTTCCTTTGCCGGAAAGATCGCGTCGGAACTTGGCGCAAAGGTTGTCAAGCTTGAACCGTTCGGCGGTGATTCGATTCGATACGCTCCGCCCTTTCTGCGGAGCGGTCCTGAAGGCGGGCGCAGCGCTCTGTTCAAGTTTCTAAACACGGGAAAGACGACGCTTTCAATGCCGCGCGATTCATCGGCCGCGAGGACGGCGGTGGACGCACTTTTGGGCGCGCGGGTCGATGGCGTCCTGCTGGAGGAAGATAGCGAGTTGAGGGCAGCCTTTGCGGAGCGTCCTCTCGCGCTGGTCGAAATTGCCGGATGGCCGGCCGCGATGCCGACGGTCACTAGGTTGTCGGAGTTTACCGCGCTGGCCCAGGGCGGTTTGCTTGACATGATAGGGGCGCCTGATCGCAAGCCATTGCGCCTCGGCGGACATCAGGCCTCGTATTCGGCGGGACTGTCGGTGTTCACCGCGCTGATGGCGCTGTTCGCTGAACGTGATGCGGGCCGGCGTCCGCCGCCGGCCCGCGTCTCCCTGATCGAAACGGCGATGTGGGTAAACTGGAAGGCGATCGCTGGCATCGACGACGCGGGGAAGCCGCCGACCCGTCAAGGCGGCGAGTCTGAATTTCAAGTCGTGCGTTGTCTCGACGGGTGGGTTGCGGTGGTTTTCTCCGTGACCCAGTTCGAGAATCTTCGCGATCTCGCTAACAGTCCGTCCTTGCATCATCCGAAGTTTGCCACCCGTGAAGGGCGGTTGAAGCATATGCGCGAGCTATACCGGTACCTTGAGCCGTGGTTTGCCGTGCGAACTCGCGCTGAAGTGTATCAGGAGGCGCAAAGCCGCGGGGTACCTCTCGGGCCTGTCTGCACGCCAGCCGATCTGATTGCCGATCCTCAGAACGTGGCCCGCGGATTCATCGTGTCATTGGCGGATCCGTCGCTCAGCGGCGCGCGCATGCCACGTTTGCCAGTGCTTTGGAACAGTCACGTAACGTGAACCTTGAAGCTTCGAGAAGAGGTTGAACTGTGAGGCCTCTAGCAAACATTCGCGTGGTCGATTTCGGGCAGCTGACCGCCGGTGCCAATACATCGGCGATGCTGGCGGATCTTGGGGCGGAGGTCATCAAGGTCGAGTCTGCCGGCTTCATGGACTTGTTTCGTTCGATGGGGAGCAATCGGAAGACGATCCCTGAGTGGTGGAATCGATCATCGCAATTTCGCTTTACCAATCGCAACAAGCGTGGCGTGGCGCTCGACGCAAAGAATCCGGAAGGCCGGCGGGTCGTGCAGGATCTGGTTGCGACTGCCGACGTTGTCGTGGAAAATTTCCGTCGTGGCGTACTCGAGCGCCTGGGGCTCGACTATGCCTCGATGGCGGTCCGGAATCCCCGAATTGTCTTCGCATCGATATCCAGCCAGGGCGAGACGGGTCCATACCGGCTTCACACCTCGTTTGGATCGACTTTGGAGGCGATGGGCGGCATCGCCGCTCTCACGGGTTATGACGGAGACAAGCCGGTCGTCAGTGGACCGCACGTGAATTATCCCGATCAAGTGGCCTCGCTTTTTGCCACGGGCATGATCATGGCGGCGCTTCGCGAGGTGCGACGTACCGGAAAGGGTGCGTTGCTCGATATTTCGCAACGGGAGCTGACAAGTTTTATGATCGGGGAAGAAATCCTTGCTGCGTCGGTCGATGCGGAGCGGGCCGATCTGCCGAGACGAGGCAATGCTGACGAGGCGATGATCCTGCAGGACTGCTTTCTGGCTTCGGATGGGCGCTGGATAGCGCTCACAATTGAAAACAGGATCGACGCCGAACGCTGCCGCACGATCGTCGGCAGAGATGACGATCTCGGCGATCGTGTTGCCGCGTGGTGTGCTGTCCGTCCGGCTTCCGACGCCGCAGATGTGCTCACGGCCGCGGGCCTGGCCGCGGCAGCCGTACGCGACGGTGCCTCCCTGATCCGGGAGCGGCAGCTTGCGGGACAAACGCTAGTCTGGCGCGAGAATGGCGAGATCGTGAAGGGACGGCCTTACGGTTTCGACGGCACTCAGTTGAACATCAGCCGCGACGCACCCGATCTCGGTCAGCATACGCGAGAAGTCTTGCGCGAAATCCTTGGACTGGACGAGCCAACGATAGAGCACCTTGCCAAACTGGGTGTCACTCGCTCCGAGCCCCTCGAACAATAGGCCGATCAACCCCGGAGGCCCTCTTGAACGCAGCCGAATTGGTCAATCAGCTCGAAATTCCTCTCATCGTGGCGCCAATGTTTCTGGTATCGACGCCTGCGATGACGCTTGCCGCTTGCTCGGAAGGGCTCATGGGCAGTTTTCCGGCGCACAGTACACGCACCTCCGAGATCTTCGAAGAATGGCTGATCGAGACGAACGAAGGGCTGGAGCGCCTTCGCGGCGAGGCGAACGGGAGCAAGATTGCTCCCTTCGCGGTCAACCTGGTGGTCCATCCTTCCAATGCCCGGATGGCCGACGATCTTGAGAAATGCATCAAATATCGAGTGCCGGTCGTACTGACGTCGAAAGGTGCCCCGACCGACATCATCTCGCGGATCCACGACTATGGAGGTCTCGTACTCCACGATGTCGCAAGCAAGCGACACGCCGAGAAAGCTCTTGAAGCCGGAGTCGACGGCGTTATTGCGGTAGCGGGCGGAGCGGGCGGGCACACCGGAACGATCAATCCCTTCGCTCTGATGAATGAGTTGCGCCAAATCCATGGCGGACCCATTGCTTTGGCTGGCGGGATGACGACGGGACGCGACGTCCTCGCGGCACAGGTCATGGGAGCCGACTTCGCCTATATCGGGACCCGCTTCATCGCCACGGTCGAATCGGCGGCGCCGGAAGATCACAAGCGCATGATCGTTGCGTCAAACGCGACGGATGTCTTCTTCAGTGCCTCGATCGACGGAGCTCCTGCAAATTGGCTGACCAAGAGCCTGCTTGCGGCCGGGGTCGACCTGGACGTTCTGCGGACAACCCTGCCTGGCAAGATCGTAGCAGCCGCTGAGACGCGGAAACGCTGGAAAGACATCTGGACGGCCGGTCACGGCGTCGGGAACATCGAGGATATTCCGTCGACCGTAAAACTCTGCCGTCAGCTTAAGGCAGAGTACCGAGCGGCCAGTTCGTGTCCGGTTGCTGCCGACCCTACCCAGGTCGGCAGAAGCGCGACTGCGCGCCCGAATGTTGCTCGCGCAGGCATTGCATGAGAAAGGGTGACGTTTGATGAACAAGCAACTTCGTCGTCCGGACGGCGCGCAGGGCGTGACCCAGGCGTTGGCGCATCGCATCGCGACCCTGAGGTACGAGGATCTGCCGGCCGACGTCATTGCGGTCGCCAAGCATTGTGTCCTCGACTGGGTAGCCGTAACTATACAGGGCACGGGCGAGCCTTTGGCCACGATACTTGCCGAACAGGTGGCCGCCGAGGGCGGGAGCGACTGCGCCACCCTCATCGGGCGCAGCCGGGGTGCCACTCCACGCCAAGCGGCGCTCGTCAACGGTGCCGCGTCTCACGCGCTCGACTACGATGACGTGAATATCAGGATGATGGGCCATCCGACGGCCCCCATCCTGCCCGCCGCCCTGGCGCTCGCGGAAAGTCGCGGCACCAGTGGCCGTGACCTGATTACGGCGTTCGTCGCCGGCTACGAGACCGAGTGTGAAATCGGCGAGATCGTTTCGCCCAGCCACTATGCGCGCGGCTTCCATGCGACCGGCACCGTCGGCACTTTCGGTGCCGCCGCGGCGTGCGCGAATCTTCTTCATCTTGACGGCAGCGCGGTCGCCACGGCACTCGGCATAGCCGGTACACAAGCGGCCGGACTGAAGTCGATGTTCGGGACCATGTGCAAGCCACTGCACGCCGGAAAAGCCAGCGAAAGCGGTCTGCTCGCCGCCGAACTGGCCGCCCGCGGGTTTAGCAGCCGCACAGATATACTTGAGTGTGCAAACGGGTTCGTTGCTGCGCATGCGGACGGCGTACGGCCGCTGCATCAGTTCTCGAGCGGTAGTGGCAAGTATCATATCGCCGACAATCTCTTCAAGTATCATGCGTCTTGCCACCAGACCCATGCCGCGATCGAGGCGCTGCGCGCGCTGCAGGCCGAGCATGGGTTTTCATGCGCCGACGTAGTCAATGTCACATTGCGTCACGACGCCGGTGCGGAGTCGATCTGCAACATTGCCCGCCCGGATACCGGCCTGGAAATCAAATTCTCGCTGCGCATGATCGCCGCTCTTGCGTTGGCCGGTGTCGATATGGCGGTGGCCGCCAATTTCAGCGATGCCAGGGCGAGGGATCCCGCCTTGCAGGTGTTGCGCGACAAGGTCGAGGTGACGTTCGTACGCGACTGGCCTTTGACGCGAAGCGAAGTGACCGTGCAGTTGGCTGATGGCCGGGTTCTCAATGGTGATCACGACTCCGGTCTGCCTGAGAAGCTCGACCGGCAGCAGACGAAGCTTCTGGCCAAATTCCGCTTGCTGGTCGGTCCGGACTTCGGTGCCGGCCGGGCTGACGATATTGCTGCCGGCATTCTGTCGATTGAGCGGCAAACCGACCTGAAGCATCTCACTTCGCTACTGGTTCGCGAACAACGGTAAGGAACGAAAAGAATGGAACTCGAGTTTCGAAAGAGAGCAGTGGAGCGTCGGCGTGGCCATTGGTACGAGGATTTCGAGATCGGTCGCGAATTCACCCATCACTGGGGCCGTACGATAAACGAAGGCGACAATTCGCTCTTCTCGACGCTCACTCTCCATTTCAATCCGCTTTATTTCAATCGCGAATTCGCTTTGGCGCACGGCCATCCTCGCGAACAAGTGAATCCGATGCTTGTTTTCAACACGGTGTTCGGCCTTTCGGTCGAGGACCTCAGCGAAAACGGCGCGGCGTTTCTGGGCGTCGACGATCTAACCTATCATTTGCCGGTCTATCCCGGCGATACGTTAACCGCCATGTCGAAGGTGTTTGCCAACCGGCTGTCGACGAAAAACCCGCAGCAGGCGATCTGCACCTGGCACACCAAAGGCTTCAATCAGCATGGCCGGCTAGTGGTCGACTTCAAGCGCACCAATCTCGTCTACAGGCGGCCGGCGGCCAAGGATTGATCATGTCGTACATGACCGAGGAACGGCGCCTGATCCAGGACACTGCGCGCGAATTCGCGATGCGCGAAGTGCTGCCAATCGCCAACAAACTCGATCCGCTGCAGGAAGACATACCGATGTCGCTGCGCGACAAGATGGCGGAGATGGGCTATTTCGGAATCATCATGCCGGAGGAGCATGGTGGCCTCGGGCTGGGCTGCTTCGAATACTGCCTGATCACCGAAGAACTGGCGCGTGGTTGGATGAGCGTGGCCAGCATCATTGCTCGTGGCAACGGCATGATCGGCTGGACCGCCATGACCGACGAACAGAAGAAGGCGTATCTGCCAAAAATCGCGCGTGGCGAGATGCTCGGCTCGTTCGCGATGTCGGAGCCCGGTACCGGGTCGGATATCGCAAGCCTCAGGTGTCGCGCGCGGAAGGATGGCGACAGCTTTCTGCTGACCGGAAACAAGTACTGGTGCACGTTCGCCGATGGCGCCGACTACCTGATGGTGATGGCGCGAACGTCCGAAATGGATCCTGATCGCCGCCATCTCGGCATCAGCATGTTCATCATCCCTAAAAAGCGGG